>Ga0257110_1000449_pt1 | contig 20119 bp, 20 predicted proteins | sample LP_taG_7_FD_190184 | JGI IMG/M metagenome (GOLD analysis project Ga0257110, IMG submission 190184) | Marine microbial communities from Northeast Subartic Pacific Ocean, Canada - LP_J_2015_P26_10m | ecosystem: Environmental > Aquatic > Marine > Oceanic | place: Canada: Northeast Subartic Pacific...
GCCGTCAGCTCATACTGGCCGATCATTTCGGCAACGACGAGCCCCAGTTTCACGCGCCTCTCAGCCTGCTCAGAGAACATCTCGTCCGGCAAAATGGAGGTTAAGTCCATGTCCTGCGGCACGCCGCCCCCAAACTGCTGGAACATTTGCTGTCGCATTGCCTGCGTCTCTTGAGTAATCAGCGAAGTCGGTAGCTCGATGCTTTCATGCGCCACCGCAATTGCATCCATGACCTGAGTCTTCACCGACGCCTCAACCGCATTGCGCAGCTCGCGCTCCATGTTCTCACGCACCTCAACACGAAACTCCTCTTCCGTGCCGTCTGCTAACCCATACTGTGAAAAGAGCGCGCTATCGATCGGCGCCAATTCGAGTGTCTTGACCTCTTTGACAAGCACCTTAAACTCTACCGCAGCACCCGCTAAGTCCTCGCTCTGGTAATCCTCTGGAAAGGTCAGGTTGAGCACCCTGTTGTCGTTCGCTGCTGCGCCCACCAACCCATCTTCAAAGCCTGGGATCATTCGGCCAGAGCCGAGCTCTAACGAAGTGTCTTCGCCTTTACCGCCCTCGAAGGGCTCGTCGTCGCGAAATCCCTCAAAATCGATCACGACGGTATCACCGTCTTCCGCAGCCCCCTCAGCGGCGACCAGCTCTCCCTGCTGCTTTCGGAACACCTCAATGATGTTATCGACATCCGCATCCGTGACCGTCGCGGTCGGCTTTTCGATCACGAGATCGGTGATCTCCTTCACTTCAATGCTTGGGAATATTTCAAAGGTGGCGGTGTATTCAACGTCCTGACCAGCCCCCATTTTTCTCGCCTCGATGCTGGGCTGGCCGGCGGGACGGAGATTTTCAGACATAACGGCTTCTTGAAAGGATTGGCTGATGACTTCGCCCAGTACCTCTTGCCGCACACCCGCGCCGAAACGTTGCTGCATGACTCGCATCGGGACCTTACCGGGACGGAAACCCGGCAGCCTGACGTTGCTCGCCGCTTCTTTGAGACGCTTCAGCACTGCCGAGTCGACTCGGTCTGCCGGTACACCAACGGTGACTCTTCGCTCTAACCCAGACATTGTTTCTACGGAGACCCGCATCTTCTTGCTCCTGAAATCCTAAAAATGTTAGCTCGGTAGCCAGGCGGCCCTTGTTAGGCAGCCCCTTTTACTGACGCAATGGCAGGGTATTATATGGTGCGGAAGGAGAGACTCGAACTCTCACGTCGTAAGACACTGGAACCTAAATCCAGCGCGTCTACCAATTTCGCCACTTCCGCACAGAACCCTGAAAAAGCAATTCGCCGAGCACAAACGAGGCGCGGGATGGTGTCACAGAATGTGAGCCGTTTCAACGACTCCGGCCCGAAACAGGGGATTCGCGAGGCAGGATCACTCGCCGACGTGCCGCCCATGTCGTCGGCAACAATGAAGAATTTACTTTAGGAAGAGTCTTCATTAAAAATAACCTTTAAAACAGTCACTTAAAGCATAACCCTCATGTAAAAAAGACAATAAATGCGCGTTATCGGGTAATTTGACGCAGGAAGCAAATAAAATGGCTTGACGCATTGGATTAATTATTTTGATGGGGCATACTAATTTGGTCGGATCGCCCATTGAAAAGAAGCGTAACGATACCAGACATCCCAAGTGTCTGGTTTGTGCTCTCGCCGGCGTGCCCGCGGGAGCACCACTCCTAAAAGTCTATGCCTACGGGCCCTTCGGGGCCCGATTTTTTTTGGGCCACCATCACTCCGATTGACTGCGTGGCGAAACCGCTATTGGCGCAAAACGCGATCGATTCTGTGTGGAGGACCGCTCACTCTTATTATTGAGACCGCCCAGTCCGCCAGCAGCAAATGTTTATAGAGTGTGCGTTTGCCTCGATGACGCCAGCGAGCCACCCAGATAATTTTCAATCTTATGACTGACTGTTGCGTCTTGCTCCGAGAACTCGACGCCTATTCCCGTCTCGCGATGCCCTTGGGCGCCCTTGGGTGTGATCCAAACCACGCGTCCGGTGACCGTCACCGTTTCCGGCTCATCCAGCAGCGATAACAAAATAATCACGTGATCGCCGAGTTGGTAGCGTGCTGTTGTCGGCACAAACAGCCCACCGTGGCGCAGAAAAGACATGTAAGCGGCGTGCAAGGCAGACAGGTCTTTGATGGAAAGGGTTAAACTGTCGTGTTCCATATCGCGGAGCATAACATCAACTTATCCCCCTAAGCCCAACCTCCCAATGTTTGCCAAGAAATCCCGCGACACTCGCGGAAACTCTTCATGCTCGCGGCTACGACAGAGCCGATACACCTCAGCTGCCAGAATATCGGAGCTCGGGGTAGCGCCCCTCTTAATCCGACCCTGGAGCTCAGCGACGCAGTGATGCAACAGCATCCAGCTGACACCCTCATGACGAAGATAATTTGAGTCTGCACGCCGACAATGCGTCTCGATGAAGGGCAGCAGTCGTTCGAGCAGTACCTCTGGTTCAGTCCGGGACCACGCCTCCGGGACTCCAACATGAGTGACGGCGTTCCCAATTAAGGCACTGAAGCTTTCCTCAAGCGCTCCCGAAAAATACATCGCGTCACGGCTAGCTTTATCCAAGGCAGAGACAGGATTGCCGTCGGTCATACGCAGCGCTTTGTCGACTTCGTTTGCCGGCCATCCGCTCTGCTCAGCAAGCCATAGCGCGGCACTCTCAGGTGATGCTTTGGGCAAGCGCAGCGTTTGACATCGTGACCGCACGGTAGGCGGTAATCGCCACGCTGCCGAGGTCGAGAGCAGCAAGAGACTGCTTCCCGACGGCTCCTCGAGGGTCTTTAGCAAGCTATTGGCCGCTGCAGGTGTCATCAGGTCGGCCTCTTGTACCAACAATATTTTGCGCATCCCGTAGAGCGCAGTCTGCTGTAAAAAGCGCGTCGCCGACCGAACCTGCTCGATACCAATCGCTCGCTTACCCTCCTCACGCTCCAGAATCATCAGGTCTCCATGAGCACCTTGCCGGTATGCACGACACCCTTTGCAGTCCCCGCAGGGTTCTTTTGACTCAGCCGCCGAACAGAGCAGTGCCGCTGCTAGGACTCGATTAAACAGGTTCGCCTCTGCCGCCTCCTCGCTGACGACTAAGTAGGCATGGCCGCGATTGCTCTGCGTGCCAGATGCGTCCCAGCGCTGCAGTGCGCCCAAAAACCAGTCGGGAGTGGCCGGCAGCCATCCCGGCTCAACGGCGGTAGACTCAGCGGTCATCAAACCACATCTCTATTTCAACCGTCAGCGCTGACTCGACTTGCGGCAACCCCTGTCCTGCGTCGATGACACTGTATCGTTCGGGCATCGCTTCGGCTCGCATTAAGTAGCCTGCCCGCACGCGCTCATAAAAATCATGGTCCTCGCGTTCAAATCGATCAAGCTCGCCGCGGGATCGCGCTCTCGCCATGCCAATCTCCGGCGGCAGGTCGAGAATCAGCACTTTATCGGGCTGTCGCTCGCCTTGAACGAGCTGCTCAAGATGTAAAATGGTTGCTGTTGATAGCCCTCGCGCAGCACCCTGATAAGCGTAGGTGGCATCGGTGAAGCGATCGCTTAACACCCAATCGCCTCTCGATAATGCCGGCTCAATCACTTTTGCAAGGTGTTGCGCTCTCGCTGCAAACACCAGCAATAGCTCCGTCATTTCGACTGGCGCTTCACCATCAATACTGAGTAATGTCTGACGTATCGCCTCTGCGAGGGGCGTACCGCCAGGCTCTCGAGTTTGCACTGTCGTGATGCCACGCTCGGCCAGTCTGTCGGCAATAAAGCGCTGTGCAGTGGACTTGCCTGCGCCCTCTCCCCCTTCGATCGTAATGAAGCGCGCCATCAGTGCTGTGGCGACGGCGCTTGGGGGCTGGATTGATAATCTGCGCGACGAGACAACTGGTAGCGCCGCACAGCTTGCTCATGCTCTGCCAAACTTCGGCTAAATGCATGCGTACCATCGCCTTTGGCGACGAAATACAACGTGTCGGAACGATCCGGCGAAAACACTGCCCGTAAGGCCGCCTCACCCGGAAGCGCAATCGGAGTGGGAGGCAATCCTGGGATCGAATAGGTATTGTAGATATTGGTCTTGTCGCGCAAGTGCACTCGCCTCAAATTACCGTCGTATTGATCACCTAAACCATAAATGACAGTCGGGTCTGTCTGCAATCGCATGCCCTTTGTCAATCGGCGCAAAAAAACCCCCGCGATCTGCTGGCGCTCCTCCGGTGCTCCCGTCTCCTTTTCGACGATCGATGCTAGGGTCAGTGCTTCGTAGGACGTTCGGAGCGGCATGTCGAGATCACGCTCCGCCCACAACTGCGCCAGCAACTGCTGCATCGCGTCGTGGGAGCGCATTAAAATATCGACATCACGATCGCCCGCGGTGAAGGACCACGTTTCCGGCAAGAACCAACCCTCTGCAGTGTCTGCGCCCGCAGACATCTCTCGCAACGAGAAGGCCAAAGCAGCCGGGGCCGTCTGCGTTAATTTGTCGTGGCCGTGTAACAGTGAGAGTGCTTCCCGTAAGGTAATACCTTCAGGAAGGGTCACGCTGTATTGCAGCACCTCACCCTTGGCGAGCCGCATCAGCAATTCCGACACCGTCATCTGCGACTCGATAAAGAACTCTCCCGCCTTAATCTGCTTATCAAGCCCGAAACCCTGCGCGATGACGCCAACCCATTGCGCTCTGGTAATCCAACCTTGGCTCGCCAGCCCCCGAAGCACTTGATACAGGCTCTCACCGGGCCTAATGGTCAATACTGCTCCCTCGGGCTGAAGCTTAAGGGGCTGCTGCCAGCTCGCGTACAACACATAAGCAGCCATCGCCCCAACGAGCGACAGCGCACCGATAAGCGCAATTAGCGGGCGACCCACGAGGCCACCTGTTGCATCAGTGCATCTTGAATACGCTCGGGTAAAGTGCTTACCGGATATTGCTGGCCTTCGATACGAGAGATCGCAACAACGCCTCTTACGGTATTACTGATCAGCACGGCATCGGCTTGTCGAAGCGCGGCTAGCGTGATGGACTGTTCGTCGATGACATAGTTGAGCTGGGGCAGCACTGTCTCGATGAGGAGCTGTCTGCGGGTTCCTGCGATACCGCACTGACTCAAATCAGGTGTGACGCACTGATTGCCAAAAAAAGCAAAAATATTGCCGCGGGAAGTGGAGATGACATGGCCTTGTGCATCTAACATGAGCGCGTCATCCCACTGCTGAGCAGCCGCCTCCTGTGCCGCCAGAACCTGCTCGGTACGCGCCAATAATTTGAGCCCGGCAAGCTCGGGCTGAGACGCCCAGCGAATCTGCGCAATACCACAAGACTGCCGATCAGGCGCCTGCCCTAGCGGCAAAAACAGCCTCAGAATGTGTCTGGGCGATGCGGAATCGGATGGTGCATACCCGCGCGGACCCGAACCGCGGGTCACCGTTAGACGCGCCGTGCCAGTATGCCCCACCGACTCCACGCAACGACAAATGTCGTCAAAAACCCGTTGCGCAATGGCTTCTGGACGCGGAAAACGCAGTGCTTCAAGTGCCAATGAGAGCCTATCTGAGTGAAGTGACTGGCATGCAATTTTTCCACTCAAGCAACTCATCGTCTCGAAGGCACCGTCAGCATAGTTTAGCCCTCGATCGTCAAGCGGGATGCTAGCTCCCGCTTTGCCATCAACCCATTCGTGTGGTGTTGGCAATGGCGATCTCAACCCAGCTGACTAAAAATCAAAGAACCATTGGTGCCGCCAAAGCCAAACGAATTCGACAAAGCATGGCGCATCACGCGTTCTTGAGCGTGGTGAGGAACGTAATTCAAATCGCATCCCGGGCTTGGATTATCGAGATTAATCGTGGGTGGCGCCACACCATCTCGCAGTGCAAGAATCGTCAAAATAGCTTCCACCGAGCCTGCCGCACCCAGCAAATGCCCAATCATTGATTTAGTTGAGCTCACAGCTAACTCCGAGGCGTGATCGCCAAAAACAGCCTTGATTGCCAGCGTCTCCGCAAGGTCACCCGCTGTCGTCGATGTGCCATGGGCATTAACGTACCCAATATCAGCAGGTTCTAACTCTGCGTCATTGAGTGCTTGTTGCATTGCCGCCGCCGCGCCGCGGCCATCCTCGGGAGGAGAAGTCATATGGTAGGCGTCCCCGCTCATACCAAAGCCGGTGAGCTCACAATAAATATGAGCCCCTCGCGCTTTGGCGCTATCGTATGACTCCAGCAGGAGAATGCCGGCGCCGTCTCCCAAAACAAAGCCGTCTCTGTCAGCATCCCAAGGACGTGACGCGCGCTCAGGATCATCGTTGCGCGTAGACAATGCCCGCGCCGCTGCAAACCCACCGATGCCAACCGGGGTCGTCGCCATTTCTGCTCCGCCGACGAGCATCGCATCGACATCGCCTGCCGCGATGAGCCGAGCGCCCAGACCAATGTTATGGGTGCCCGTGGTACAGGCGGTGACCACGGCAAGGTTGGGCCCCTGCAGGTTATAGAGAATCGATAAATTACCGGCGATCATATTAATAATGGCCCCTGGGACAAAGAACGGTGATATGCGTTTTGGCCCCTTCTGCTCGACCAGCATGGCGGTGTCTTCGATAGAACCAATACCACCAATGCCTGAGCCGATGGCACAGCCGACACGATGGGCATTTTGGTCAGTCACCTCAAAACCAGAATCACGAAAAGCCTGAATGCCGGCGACCATCCCGTATTGGATAAAAGGATCCATCCTGCGGGCATCGCGGGGTTCTAGATACCCCTCGACAGAGAACGATTTCACACTGGCACTGAAACGGGTTGTAAAGGCACTCGCATCGAATTGATCAATGTTGGCCGCGCCACTGGCGCCAGCACAAATCCCTTGCCAGCTGGTCGCGACATCGAGCCCCAGCGGCGTCACGGCGCCCAGCCCAGTGACAACGACTTTATTGCCTTTCATGCTTCGCCCCTCTTGTTACATTTAACGACGGTGTGTTGAGCGACTCGATCGCTGAATGCGCATCAGCAGATAGGTCGACTTCCCTCTGCCAGGTCACCAACTAACACCAATACGATCAATAATTCACTGACCCATGAAAGCGAAAGGGCCGCAATGCTGAAGCAGAGCGGCCCTTGATTCGATTCGCTGCTGCGACTCGCTTAAGCGAGATTTTCGTTGATGTAATTAATAGCCAGCTGAACCGTTGTGATTTTCTCGGCCTCTTCGTCGGGGATTTCGGTTTCGAACTCCTCCTCCAGCGCCATCACTAACTCTACCGTATCAAGGGAGTCAGCGCCGAGATCATCAACAAAAGATGCCTCCGCTTTTACTTCCTCTTCCTTGACGCCCAGTTGCTCAGCGACAATCTTCTTGACTCGATCTTCGATATTGCTCATGACGTACTCAATACTCCCAAGTTAGTCAGGCACTGCGCCTGCACGACGGGGATTTTACAAGCTTTTGCCGCAAGTAAAACCCTTTTTACTCTGTTTATCCCTCTTGATAAGGATCTTCAGCCCATGTAGAGACCACCGTTAACATGAATGGTCTCTCCAGTGACATACTGAGCACCATCACTGGCCAAAAAAACCACTGTCTCAGCGATATCTTCGGGCAAGCCCAAGCGCCCCAATGGAATTTGCGCCTGCAACCCCGCGCGTTGCGCCTCACTCAAGGCGCGAGTCATATCGGTATCGATAAACCCTGGTGCCACGCAATTAACCGTAATAGACCTTGAACCCAGTTCTCGCGCCAATGATCGTGCCATGCCTTCCGCGCCTGCCTTGGTGGCGGCATAATTACTCTGCCCGGCATTACCCATAGAACCGACCACCGAGGTAATGTTAATTACCCTGCCCCACTTGGCTTTCGTCATGCCGCGCAGGCACCCTTTACACAGACGGTAAAGGGCATTCAGGTTGGTATCCACCACCGAGTGCCACTCCTCTTCTTTCATGCGCATCAGAAGATTATCTTGAGTGATACCCGCGTTGTTGACCAACACCAATGGGTCGCCCAATTCAGTGCGAACAGCTTCTAGGCAGGCCGAAATCGAGTCGGGATCGGTGACATTGAGCACCCTGCCCACACCGCCCCATTCAGACAAATGGGCCGAAATACTGGCTGCCCCCTGCTCGCTGGTTGCTGTGCCTACGACCATAAAGCCGCGCTGCGCCAGACTGGTGGCGATCGCCGAACCAATGCCTCGACTCGCACCGGTGACCAACGCCACTTTTCGATCGGTTTGATTCATAGGCTCTCTCCTGAGGCCGATTGCAGAGTATCGATTGATTCCAGCGGTGAGCATGCGACCGATTTATCGATACGTTTCATGAGGCCTGAGAGCACTTTTCCTGGTCCGCACTCTAAAAACCGATCGCACCCAGCCTGCAAAAGGGTTGCCACGCACCGTGTCCAAATCACCGGTTCAGACACCTGCCTAACGAGGCGACGCCTGATTTCGATGGCCTTGCGGTGCGGTTGGGCATCAACATTGCTGATCACTGGCATGAGCGCATCATTCAACGCGACCGAGTGAAATGCCTCTGCCATTGCTCCAGCGGCGGGCTGCATTAAAGGAGTATGAAAGGGTGCGCTAACCGGCAGCGGCAGCACTTTTTTGGCGCCCGACTCTTTGAGCGATTCGGAGGCAGCAAGCACCGCGTGCGCGTGTCCCGCAATCACTACCTGACCAGGGGAGTTATAGTTTACGGCCCCCACATAAGTATCTTCTGTGCAATGGCCCAAACAGATGTCATCGATTAATTTGTCGTCTAACCCGAGCACCGCTGACATAGCACCTTCACCCGATGGGACAGCTGATTGCATGGCTCTGCCACGAATTTGAACCAACCTCGCTGCATCCGCCAAGGTTAATGACTCGGCAACAACGAGCGCAGAATATTCACCGAGGCTGTGCCCCGCGACGAATTCGGGGGCAGGCCCCGACTCTGCTCGCCAACAGCGATAGAGAGCGGTACTCGCGGTCAAGATAGCCGGCTGAGTGTACTCGGTCAGGGTGAGCTGATCTTCCGGTCCGTCAGAGACTAACGCCCACAAATCGTAGCCCAGTGCGTCGCTGGACTCCGCAAAGGTTTCTTGGACAACGGGATAGCGTGCAGCGATCTCTCCCAGCATCCCTACTGATTGAGAGCCCTGCCCGGGAAAAAGGAACGCCAGCCCGGCCAAGAAAGCTTACTCGTCGTCGCCAGTTTCAACGACCTTCTTCCCACGGTAAAACCCATCGGCGCTCATATGGTGCCGGCGCCGCGTCTCACCTGATGTTTCGTCTACCGTCAGAGTCGGGCCACCAATCGCATCATGTGATCGGCGCATACCCCGTCTGGATCGGGTCTTTTTGCTCTTTTGTACAGCCATGATAGGCCTCCTTAAAAATATTCCAGGCACCAGCGGATCACTCATCCGTGCGCATGGACCTTGTTAACTCATCCGGTCTTTGTGGCTGTCTAAGATTTTAACTTAGCCAGCACGGCGAAGGGACTTTCTTTGCGTCCCCCACTTTCAATACACCCTTCCTCATTGCCCAGCGCCACTCGCTGGGCATCGGTAATACAGTCTTCAGCGTGCATCGGACTAGCGGGTATTGCTAGCAGCAGTTCTTCCTCAACAATGTCACTCAGATTAGCGGTTTCTTGCACGATCAACGGCTCGTAGCTGGGCGGAAGCTGCGCTGCATCCTCATCATCCCATATGCAAGCCATTACTGTCCGCGTCTCTAGCAGCTGAGTCATCTCCCCGAGGCAACGCTGACATTCCAGCACCACCTCGGCGGTAATCTGCGCCTCAACAACGTAGCGCCCTTCCTCGTCTCGTCTAAACTCGAAGGCGGCTGAAGCGGGCGCGACCAGCCCGACGCCAGCGCTCATCAGTCGGCCAAGGTCTGTTATCGCGGCCACGCCGCTGATACTGGCCTCACGAGCGGCTAATCCCCGAAGGTCTAGCTCTCTTGGCAACGCCCCTTTTCTCATGGCCGCGGATAATACGGACGGTAATCTGCCCTGTCAAAGCTATCTGCCCCCCGTTACCATAGGACGTCTCGCAAAGGTATTTTTCACGAAAACGTCGGTATGTCGCCACTTCAACTCATTTTAGCGTCCACCTCACCTTATCGTCGCGGCTTAATGGAGCGGCTGCGGGTCTCGTTTAGCACGATGGACCCGGATATCGATGAGTCGCTGCGGCCTGATGAGTCCGCCGTTCAACGTGCCAGCCGATTAGCACAAAGCAAATGTGAGGCCCCCTCCGCTACCGAAGCCCTCATCATTGGTTCAGATCAGGTCGCGTGCCTGAATGGCGAGATATTAAGAAAGCCTGGCTCGGCCGATAACGCTATCGCGCAGCTGATGCGATGCTCGGATCGAACCCTAGTGTTTTGGACAGCGGTCTCAGTGCGCTCGACGGTGACGGGTCACCATAAGCAGCGACTGGTCCCAAGCGAGGTGCAGATGCGGCCGCTGACTCTGCCAGAAATAGAGCACTATGTAGCAGCCGACAACCCGCTCGACTGTGCGGGCAGCTTTAAATGGGAGTCGCTGGGGATTACCTTATTCCAGCGCATCAAAACAGAAGATCCCACCGCACTGGAGGGCTTACCCCTGATTGCACTGTGCGATCTGCTGCGGTTCCACGGTCTATCTCTTCCGCTCAGTGCGCAGCTTACCGAGCACTGACTCGAGCTCCGGGTCCAGCGGGCAAGACAGATCGTAGCGCTGATTATTGACCTCGAACTGAATCGCCGTTGCATGCAGGAATAACCGTTTCAGGCCAATGGTACTGGTTCGACTCGCCGACTGATCGTTTTGGTATTTGGTATCGCCCAGAATGGGATGGCCAATATGTTGGGTGTGAACACGGATTTGGTGGGTACGGCCTGAAATCGGTTTGGCCTCGATGAGGGTCGCATCAGGAAATCGCTCAAGCACCCTCATTTCAGTTTTTGCTGCCTTACCCTCATTGGATACTTTGACCAATCGCTCACCGGATGCCGTATGTCGACGATCTAAGGGCGCCGAGACCATTCGTTGATAGGCCGGCCATTTACCGGCCACCAGCGCCATGTAGCGCTTATGGATACGATTTTCTCGGAGTTGCTGATGCAGTGCCCTTAAGGTCCGTGCATTCTTCGCAATCATGACTAGACCAGAGGTGTCTCGGTCGAGCCGATGAACCAACTCTAAGTAACGCTCATCAGGCAGCAAACTTCGAAGAGACTCGATCAAACCCAAGCGCACCCCGCTGCCCCCATGAACTGCGAGCCCCGTGGGCTTATTGATGACCAGCAATTCTGTGTCGTCATACATAATCGCGCTGCGAATTCTTTTCTCCCAGGCAGCAGAGGGTTGCTTACTCACCTCTCGCGGCACCACGGTTAAGGGAGGAACCCTCACGCTGTCTTCAGCTTTGACGCGATAGTCGGCCTTCGAGCGGCCTTTATTCACGCGCACCTCACCTTTCCGTATCGCCCGATAAATGCGTGTTTTGGGGACGTCGCCCGCGTGCCGAAGCAAAAAGTTATCTAACCGCTGCCCTGCCTCCTCAGCAAGTACGGAGACAAATCGGACCGGTTGTTTCGGAGAATCACTCATGAAATCACTACTTTATACCAATTATCTAATCGTTGAATCAGCGGGCGCTTGGTGCTACCGTTCGTCGGTCGGGGTACTGGTGTACCCGCGGACATCGTCTTAATGCCTCGAAAAAGTGGCGCGGCGTTGACCGACGAGCACCCGAACCAGCACAAGATCGCTGGCCCAAGTCGAGCTTTTCCCGCTCCTACTTACCCGATGAACGGATTACGAGTCTACCGCGTGACCCCCTCCGGACCTAATGGACGTTTGAGTGGCCTGCGGAAGACAAAGACAAACCCGCGACACAAGATGGCGCGGTGCGAATTGCGAATCAAGCCCCTAGTGTTGTCACTGAGGGTTGTGTGACCAGATAACGGAGGATCAGGAAACCTCCCATCATGATCACTCGCCGGAGACGGTGGGACCGCATGTACAGGAGACACTTTTGTCTTCGCACCGCCCAGTTGAGTCGTCAACTGGATAAAAATCATGAAAAAAATGCTTATTAATGCAACGCAGCCTGAAGAGGTTAGAGTTGCTATGGTCGATGGTCAGCGATTGTACGACCTAGATATCGAGAACCGCCAGCGCATTCAAACCAAAGCGAATGTCTACAAAGCCAAAATCACTCGTGTCGAGCCCAGCTTAGAGGCAGCGTTTGTCGATTTTGGTGCTGATCGGCATGGATTCTTGCCGCTGAAAGAGATCGCTCCCGAGTACTACCGTAGCAAAGCGCCTGAGAACGAGGGAAAAATCCGCATAAAAGACGTGCTGAAAGAAGGCACCGAGGTGATTGTTCAGGTCGATAAGGAGGAGCGTGGCACCAAAGGCGCCGCTCTGACCACCTACATCAGCTTGGCGGGGCGTTACATGGTGCTCATGCCAAACAACCCCAAGGCGGGTGGCATCTCGCGCCGTATCGAAGGCGAAGATCGCAGCGAGTTGAAGGCGTCGCTGTCACAACTCAATCTGCCAGATGGCATGGGCGTCATTATTCGCACCGCCGGTGTGGGCAGGACGACCGAAGAGCTACAGTGGGATCTCGATTACTTACTGCAGTTATGGGACGCCATCACACAGGCCAACGAGGACAGTAAACCACCGACCCTGCTCTATCAGGAGAGCGACGTCATCATTCGCGCAGTCCGTGACTACCTTCGCGACGATATTGATCAAGTACTGATTGACGATACCACTGCCTACCAGCGTGCGGCGGATTTTGTCGGCATGGTCATGCCGCATTATAAAAGTCGCCTCAAGCAGTACGAGGACCCATTGGCCTTATTTAATCGCTTCCAGATTGAAGGGCAAATAGAAACTGCCTTTCAGCGTGAAGTGCGGCTACCCTCCGGCGGGTCGATCGTTATCGATCCGACTGAGGCGTTGGTGTCGATTGATATCAACTCGGCGCGCGCCACCAAAGGGAGCGACATCGAGCAAACCGCGCTGCAAACAAACCTTGAGGCAGCGGATGAAGTCGCTCGGCAGCTTCGATTACGCGATATGGGCGGCCTAATTGTTATCGATTTTATTGATATGTCCGCAAACCGTAACCAACGCGCCGTCGAGAATCGCATTCGCGAGGCGCTAGAGGTTGATCGCGCCCGGATTCAGGTAGGTCGCATTTCTCGCTTCGGGCTGTTGGAAATGTCACGCCAGCGATTGCGCCCTTCATTAGGTGAAACCAGCGGCATGGTCTGTCCGCGTTGCACAGGACAAGGCACCATTCGAGATACTAAGTCACTGGCGCTGGCCATTTTGCGACTCATACAGGAAGAAGCGGCAAAAGAGCGCACTGGCGAAGTACAAGCCATTGTCCCCGTCGACGTTTCTACCTTTTTGCTTAATGAGAAACGTGCCGATATCAACGAGATAGAATCCAGTACCGGCGTGAGGACCGTGGTCGTTGCCAGTCCTTATATGGACACGCCCCACTTTGAGGTGCGGCGACTTCGTGATGACGAAGTTGAGGAGTCACGACGTTTAAGTTTTCATATTGAGAAGCCAACGCCCGAGGCGCCCTCGGTAGAGGCCGCTTCTGACAATCCAGTCAGCGCGCCCGAAGCGCTTGTGCGCGACATCACGCCAGAAGCACGGGCTCCAGAGGCCGCACCGAAGACAGACGAGTCTGCGCCGCGTCAACAACGCGCTAAGCGGGATGCTCCTAAGTCCAATGATCGAAAGGCATCGCAACCCGGCCTGCTCGCTCGCCTTTGGGCGCTGCTTTTTGGACCTTCAGAGGCGCCTAAAAAACCGTCCGGGAACGACAGAGGTGGTCGCAGAGGGGGCGAACAGAATCGCAGTCGATCACGCAGGCGGCCTGGCGATCAGCGACGTGGCGAAAATCAGAACAGCGATGAGGCAGGACAGCGTAATCGTCGTGACCGCAATGATCGACGTGGCGGCAGAAATCGTAAGCAAGACGACGATCAGGAAGAGAACACCACCACAGCAACTGCCGGCCCCAGCGGGCAGAACAACAGTAGCGATAACTCGGACAGTGAGGATCAACCAAAGCGACCAAGACGTCGTCGTGGTCGACGCGGTGGCCAACGTCGCAATGACCCAGCCACCAACGATGCGGCAGAAACCACTGATGAGGCAGTGGTAACTGACGCTCAGGAAGAGACTGTTGCTGCTGATACAGACAGCGCTCCTCGTCGTAGACCTGCCGATAGGCGGCAGGATAACCGACGACGTCGAGAGCGTCAGGCGGTCACAACCGAGGAAGCCGAAGCAGCCGCAGTGACGGACACTGAATCTGCTGACGCCCCTGCCGCTAACGATGTGCCCGTGGCTGATGTGCCCGTGGCTGATGTGAATGTGGCTTCCTCAGAGGCACTCAGCGCTACATTCAGTAGCGAGAGTCAAGAGGACATTGCAGAGAGCCAAGATGAAGCATCGGCTCCGCAAGCGGCAGAGACCCCTTCCGAGCCAGCGGCTTACAGCGCCTCTACGGAAAGTTCAGCAACCACTGATGCGCAGCAAACTGAAAACGCGAGCGCAGCAGAGACTCCAGTCTCGGCACGTGCACCGGAAGTCGTCGTCACCACCGCGAGCGCTAATACCGTCGATGCAGTGGAAACAGCGGTCGAAGAAGTCGATACGAGTGGACTAACAGCAGAGGGTCGAGCGGTCAATGATCCACGCATTTTGCCCAAGCCGGTCACCGACACCGCCGTGCAGACTGAGCTCGCCCAGCTATTTGCCGCACCGGAGGCACCTCCTGTTAGCGTGGTGCCGCAGAATATCCCGCGCGCCAGCAACGATCCGCGCGGCCCCAAAGCGGCAACGGCTGGAAAGTAACTTGATTGAAACGGGCGCAACGATATAATGCGCCCTCTCCGCCAGGGTCTCTCTGGCGGCTTTTTTTTGGTGGGCTGGCTGAGTGGTCGAAAGCGGCGGTCTTGAAAACCGTTGAGGGGTGACCCTCCGTAGGTTCGAATCCTACGCCCACCGCCACTAAATTCCTGATTTAATCGGATAAATCAGACTCATGAAACGCGCCCAAGTTCGGCGCTTTTTTTTGGTCGGCACTTGGTCTGCGTGTGCTTGGCAGAAGGTAACGAGCAGTTCCGAGTCCACGCTGGGACGCACTCGATTGAAGCACCTGATCTCCAAGCGACAACCGGGCCTTCTAGATCAGACGGCTAGAGATCGCTCGGTAAACGATGCGCAACCCGCGAGCCATGGCCTAGTAGCGTGAATAGCAGGGTTGTTTTCAGTGATGCTTATGCTGACTGGGAATCGGTCACCGCATCGATTACGGCATCCGCTGCCCGCTCACCTGCGGCCATGGCGCCTTCTACATAACCCAGGCCGACTCCCACCGCGCAGGTGTCCCCAGCGAACAGGACTCTCCCATCGTGCGTCGGTTCTGCAAATTTAATGAAGTCACCCGGCTGGGTGTCGACGCTCGTGTAAGGGTAGCAGCCCGCTGAGAGGGGGCTGGTGGTCCAGTTGGATGCGGCTGTCGCGACGGGAGGCTCGTACGTATCGGGGAACATCATCTGTAGCTCTGATAGCACCTCTTCTACGGCCGCTTCAGGGTTCTCCGCCACCCACGCAGCCTTAGGCGGGCCGAATACGCTAGCAAGACAGGGAGATGTGGGCGAACCCGGCCCAGCACCAGATGACATCGAGACATCGAAAAAACTGCCGTGGGAGGCGATAGGGTCGGGAATACTGAAGAAATGGTCTTGCTTCTGTGGGTTTCTGCGCCAAAAGCTGTTTTTGAACGTCATGACGACCTTTTCGACGCTTCCAAAGCCGATGCGCTCGATGACATCCTGCTTACTGGTGGGGAGCGGTGGATCAAACGTGATCGTTCCAGCCTTCAATACACCCAGCGGCACGGTAACGATGACATGGGAGCCTTCGAAGCTGTCCCCGTCGGCCGTTTCGACCTGCACGGGCGCTTGGACGGGAGTGTCTTGTTGAATCGAGATTCGTGAGACAGTCTGATTCAGCATCACCTCGTCAGCAGACAGCGAATCACGCAACAACTCCACCAATAGGCGGAATCCACCAGCAATCAAGACCTGACTCTTTTCGTCATGGTTGGTGAACTCCCAGAGGTCATCGCTTAACTGATTCTGGTGTGTGTCGTAAGTGGAGCCACCGTTAAGACTCTCGGAAAATATCTTGAACAGGTAGAGATGCTCACGCTTGGGTCGCTTGCCAAGTACGACGTCGATTCGCTCACCCAGGTTATTAAACGCAGCGGTATTCGGCCGAAGCTTACCGAACCGACTAAAGCTCCAACCAAGCTTTATAAATGCCCACAGTGTCGCTGCCCACCCTAGCCAACGCGCCGAACGTTGGTCATAGATCCGCACCGTTGAGGGGCCAATATCGTGTTGATGAACTTGGGCCCCAATGTCCTTCAGTAAGTGGTAGGCGGGGTTAGCCAGGTGGTCCTCAATCCAGAAGGGTCCCAGTTCGACCCAGGAGGCTTGATTCCCCGCAATATCGACCGTATGTGCGCGGCCGCCCAGGCGATCCCTTCCTTCCAGAAGCATGATCGGCACGCCCGCTTCCTTCAGCCGCTTTGCCGCCGACAGGCCAGACACCCCGCCTCCAACGATGATGACCGGCCTTTGTTGTTGCACCATCTAGACAGTCCGCAGGCTTGGGCCACATTTATACCGGAGTTAACGTCGCTTCGATAGGTCACTCATTTTTTTAGTGACGCGACACTCTCTAGCATTCATTAAACCCACCGGCGGCTTTTTTTGGCCGGTAAGTGGTCGGCACGAGCATCTCTTTAGACCTCTTAACCTAGGTCAAAAGTAACGTGGCGGCTCGGAACTGTTTTACAAAAAACAATTTGCCTAAGATCCAAACTAAAAAATGCTCCGAAAGCTAAAGAAAAATACCGAGGGGTAGTACAGCTCTGAAAACCGTTGAGGGTTTATCCCCTTTGTAGGCTCTAATCCTGTGCCCACCGCCACTTTTTTTGTGCTCAAGATCCTTTAAACCGCCGCCCTATGGCACACCTATTATAAAAACCTGCCCACTGAGCCCTTTAAAAAAAAGCCTGCTTTAATCACCTTCATGGGGTCGCAAAAACCAACATAAGGATTCCATCTCAGTGGGCCAAGCCGCCTGTTGAAAATGATCGACAGACTGCTCACGATGCCCTTGCGGGGCGCCCGACCGAAGGGTGTCCTCGGCAGCCTCCAGCACTTGCTGGGGCTTAGCGATGGTGACTGGCTCCGGTATCAACATACTGCCTGCGAAGACATCCAGCTTGACGGGCGACGTTGCCGGAGCATCTCTGTGCTGCCACAGGCCTGATTGAAGATCCAAAGTGTATGAGGCCAGCAGTTTGGCACCCCACTGGGCGACCAGCGCCATAGCACTGAGAATGTAATCCACCTCTTGATCGTCACAGAGCCAATGGAGATTAAAGCGGACCCAACCGGGTCGTAAGCAGCCAAAACCTCGCTGCACGCCAGCGGCTAGCGCTTCGGATTGTTGCCGCGTAAGCCCCAGCAACGCATGACCGTAAGGCCCCGCGCAGGAACAACCGCCTCGCGCCTGAATACCGAACAGGTCGTTAAGTAATCGCACCACGTAACCGTAATGCAGCTCACCGTGATCGGACCGAAAGCGCATCGAAAAAATAGGCAGTTGATCTGCGTGTCGCGGGCCGAGTCGTTCCAATCCGTAGGTCATCTGAAATCGTTTTTCGGCTTCTCGTCTGTGTTGGTTTTCAATTTCGGCGATCCGTTGATACCCGACTTTTTTAGGAATACTCACCGCCATGGCACCGCGAATGGACTCTACTATGCCTGGGGTACCGCCCTCCTCTCGGTGCTCGGGGTCCGGATGCCAATCATGCCAATCGGGGGTGACATAGCGCACGGTCCCACCACCAATTTGCGCCGGCACGGTATTACGCAGCACCTTGCGTTTAATCGCCAGTACGCCACTACTACCGGGGCCACCAATAAACTTGTGAGGTGAGAAAACAACCGCGTCGAGAGGCGCATTGGGTGTATTCATGTCAACAGAAAGGTAGGGGGCGCCTGCTGCATAATCCCACACCGCGAGGGCACCATGGTCTTTGAGTCGCCGCGTGATACCCGACACATCAGACACGACGCCCGTGACATTTGAGGCGGCAGAAAAAGTGCCCACGATCAAAGGGCGGTGAGCGTTTTGGGCCAGCGTGTTGGTCATCACCGCTTGATCAATACCGCCATTCTGATCGAGCGGTAGGCGGATGACATCGGCTTGCGCCTCGCGCCAGGGCAGTTCGTTGGAGTGATGTTCATAGGGCCCCACCAAGACCAGCGGACGATGCTCGCGGGGTCGGTCGCCGGCCCCCGCTGATCGCAAGCCCAGTAGGTGAACCAATGTGTTGACGGCGGCGGTTGCGCCGGACCCACAAAAAATGACGATATCGTCGGGGCCGGCGTTAATAACCTCTTTTATCGTTTGCCGCGCCCATTCCCTAAGTTGTCCAGTGTGGCGTCCGGTGTGTGAGGCTTCAGAGTGTGTGTTGGCGTAGTGCGGCAATACGTCTCGTGAAATTACCTTTTCGATCGAGGCCAGACCCCGCCCGCTTGCGGTGTGATCGCAATAAACGAGTGGCTTAGACCCATACGGTGTTGGAATATACGTCTCGCGCCCGATGATCTGTTGTCGCAGGTGGTTGATCAGATCGGGCTGGCTCTCGGGGGTGTCGTATCGATTCGTCATTGCTGTCAGTGAAGGCGCTTCGGTGAAGGGACTGTTGCCAGCATAGTGCTTCGGTCGCGCGCGATGGGTGCACATCGGCCGAAGAAAAAGCTTTAGTTTGCACGTATTGTGCTTATTTGATATTTATGTCGGACAAAAAACGCATATTAGAGAGATATGACGCAAATAAAGATCATAGACGCATTGGATCGTAAGATTCTGCGGGCGTTGCAGCAAAACAGCGACGAACCGATAGCAGACCTTGCAGCACGACTCGGCCTGTCGCGCTCGGCCTGCAGCCGCCGGATTGCGCGACTAGCGGAAATAGGCGTCATTGAGCGATCGGTGGCCCTGCTATCGCAAAGCAAATTGGGCTTGGGGTTAACGGTCTTTATTACCATCAAAACTAACCAACACAACTCGGCCTGGTCTCGGCAATTTCAGGCGGTCGTAGAGCAGCTGCCCGGGGTGCTCGAAGTGCATCGCCTCGGAGGGGAGATCGACTACCTGCTGAAAGCAGTCGTCCCCGACATGCCAGGCTACGATGCGCTGTATCAACAGCTCATCAAGGCGGACCTTTATGATGTCAGCGCCAGCTTTGTCATGGAAACGATGAAGCACACGACAGAACTCCCGCTCTAGCCTCGCTCAGCCACCGATGAGCGGCTGATCAAAGAGCGCTTCTATATCTTACGTTCAGATTCAGTCACGATCTTGGTGTCGCCCACTGGACCTCACGCTCGGTCTGTCACAGACTCAGCTTGCCCTCGCTTGAGTACGAGGGTGGTGAACAGTATTGCAAGCGCGAAAGCCGCATTCGCAGCGTTAGAAGCCTGCATTGAGTCACTGGGCAGACATCAGCCTGCGGCACTGCGGTTGTTGGGCCAAACCATTGTTGATCAACGGAGGGGGCAATATCGTGACACGATCGGGACGGCAGTTAATCGAGAGGCGAACCGCCCTAAAGCTAGCGGCAGCGCTCTGGTTATCAACACAAAATAGACACGTTTCCGCGCTAGCTGCGCAACGGATTGTGGTGATTGGCGCAGGTATCATCGGTTGCGCCATCAGCTACTACCTTGCTAAAGCGGGCGCTCAAGTCACCTTGGTAGAACGGGACACTCTCGCCAGCAAGGCCAGTCGTGGCACCTTTGCTTGGATTAACGCAACGTGGGCCAAGCAACCTCGACACTACCATCGTCTCAATCAAATGGGCCTCGACGGCTGGCATGAGCTTGAGCAAGCGCTCAATATTCCCGTCCGTTGGGGCGGCTCTCTGGAATGGTTTTCGAGTCACGAGCGGCAAGTCACGCTGGCAGCCG
>Ga0257110_1000451_pt1 | contig 20101 bp, 19 predicted proteins | sample LP_taG_7_FD_190184 | JGI IMG/M metagenome (GOLD analysis project Ga0257110, IMG submission 190184) | Marine microbial communities from Northeast Subartic Pacific Ocean, Canada - LP_J_2015_P26_10m | ecosystem: Environmental > Aquatic > Marine > Oceanic | place: Canada: Northeast Subartic Pacific...
TAAGCTCATATAATTCCTTTAAAATACTATCTTCAACTATTTTATCTGAATAATTATATGTGGTGACTGTATCGATAAAAATTCTTTTAATATCTTCATTCATTTATTTGTTTCCTTTTAACAAAAAGTAAAAGCCAATAAGAAATAAGAATATTTGCTCACTTGTAAATAATTTAATTGTAATGAACCATTCTTGATGAGCAATGCTAAAAGCAAACATCATTACCACCACCACCATAAGGCCACCAAGTCTAGTGATTAAATTTCCTAAAGAATTGTTAAGTAATCCTCCAACAATAATAATGATTCCTGCAAAAACTTCTGATAATGCTACAAATGTTGCTAGAGCAGGCGAAAAACCAAAATAGTTGATTAATCCTTGAGGAGGTAAAGGAAATTTATTGTAACCATGAATTATAAACGCAATGCCTAACCCTAATCTAATCAACCATGGAGCTAGAAAATCTAAGCCTCCTAATATATTATTAATTTTATTGTCTAAATTTTTCATAATTATACCTTCCCATTTTTAGTTTATTATTAGAGTAGTTCTTTAATATTTTCTTCAATTGCTTCTGGAGTCTTTTGCGTTCCAAACCCTTTTACATACTCGCCATTCTTATTTATTAGAAATTTTGAAAAATTCCATTGAATTTCTCGACCAGATTGTTCTTCTAAAAATTTAAATAATGGTGATGCGTTCCCACCTTTAACTTCTACTTTATCAAATAATTTAAAGGATAGATTGTAGCTAGTATCACAAAATGTTTTGATTTCTTCATTTGTTCCAGATTCTTGTCCACCAAACTGATTGCAGGGGAAAGCCAATATTTCAAAACCTTTATCTTTATACTTTTCATATAAGTACTGTAACCCCGAATATTGTGGTGTAAAACCGCAAGCGCTTGCAACATTGACTATTAGGAGAGTCTTATCTTTAAAGTCAGATAAGCTCACTTTTTTTAAATCAATATTATTAACCTCAAACTGATAAATATTATTGTCCATACACTGATTATTCTTTTGCTTTCATAATTAAGAAATTTAATTAATAATTGATATTATGATTCTTAATCAAACTTGTCCATGGTGTAATCAATCAGTTCAGCCTATTCATGTGCATGGGCACTCTCAATGTCCTGTTTGTAAAACCAATATAGATCCTTGTTGTTCGGGTGAACAAGAGTGTATTGAAATTCAAAAGACAGTTAATCAAGAATAACTGTTTCACCGTGACTAACTGTTATAAATAAATCTTCTGGTAACGATTTATACACAATTGCATCTTTAAGAAGTTTTGGTGGCTCTGTTACCGGTTCATCAGTTAAAATAAAACATCCCCAATGCATACCAATTGCTTTTTTAGCATCTAAATCAATAAATGCTTGTGTTGCTTCTGTAGGATCCATATGTGAAAATTTCATGAACCATCTTGGTTCATAAGCACCAACTGGTATCAAAGCAAAGTCTACTGATCCTAACCTTTTATTAATTTCTTTAAAATCATCCGTATAACCTGTATCGCCCAAATGAATTAAGCTGTGATGTTTATTTTTAAAGTGCCACCCACCCCATAATGATTTATTACGGTCAAATAGAGTTCTAGATGACCAATGTTGTACAGGTGTGAAAGTTATAGTCGTACCATTGACTACATACTCTTCCCACCAATCCAACTCTACAACATTATGAATTGATTGATTGAGAAACCATTTCTTTAAGCCCAGAGGAACTAAAAAAATTGCCTCGGGGTTATCTTTAGCAATTCTTTTTACAGTTTTTATATCTAAATGATCATAATGATTATGAGAAATAGTTATAACATCAATATTGGGAAGCTGATCAAAATTCATACCTGGTGGCGTGTATCTTTTTGGTCCAGCAAAGCTAAATGGCGATGCTCTAAGAGTAAGATGAGGATCAGTTAAAATATTTAATTCTTGGTTTTGATATAGAAATGTTGCATGACCAATCCAAGTAACATTTTTTGATTTGTTTGCATGGTTAATTAAATCAAAATTTGGACTTACTATTTTAAAATCATAAGGAGTAGGCTTATTTCTATTTTTATCCGTTACCCATTTATAAATCTCTTTGTATGATTTGTTGTTAGATATGCCTGTAGTATTTGTAAAAGTTCCATCTTCTAAATGATGAGATGGTCGACTATTTTCTTGTGCCATAATGTTGTTAATAATAAATAATAAAAATATAGTGAAAATAACAATTTTGCGCATAAGTAGAAGTTAATTATTCTAAGAAGTTGTAAAATTAGCTAAATTCTTTGCTGTTTCAAGTGATAAATCAGGGCATAATGTCACGAATAATTCAACTGCATGAATTGTGCCTTTAGCTTCACTCATATCAGTATCAACTCCTGCTTCTTTTAATAATTTATAAAAATTATAACCCTCATCTCTTAATGGGTCGCACTCATTGACATGAATATGTGTTTTAGGAAGACCTTTAACATCTTCAATTTTTGCAAAGCCTGGCCACGCTAGAGGATTTTTATTCTTTAGTTCATCAATACCGTAAGAAACAGGGCCCGAATTATCGGAAAGGTCTAAAAAAATTCCATTATTTGATATTGATGATGGATTTGATTCCAATGGCCAAATACCAGCTATATATGGACACAGTGCATAGAGGCCCTTAATCATATCTAGCTTACCTTCATTTTTTAAAGACATGCCTGTTGCTAAAGTTAAATTTCCCCCTCCACTTTCACCAGCGACTACTATTCTAGTTTTATCAATTCTTAAAGACTCGCTATTTTCATGTAACCATTCTACACCTGATATACAATCATTCAGTCCAGCAGGAAATGGGGCTACTTCTCTTACTGAAGAAGGCATTGTAGCATTTCTAAAATCGACCATTGCAACCGCAACATTTTGATGCGCTAATAATCTACCCCATGCCCTATAATTACCATGATAACAAGATAAGACTTCCATGCCACCGCCATGAATATAATAAACACACGGAAGAATTTCATCATTATCAGGTCTAATATATTGAATATTGATAATGTTGTTGTCTGGTGATGACTTTATTTCCTTTGATTCTATTCTTAATCCCTCTAAGGGCGCTAATTTTTTATCATCATAAACTTCAGAAAAGTTTTCTATTATTTTATACTCTCTCTTCATATGACTAGAGTTATAGTATTTCATCATTTCTTCTCGACTCTTAAATGATGGCCTTACAGGAATATCAAACCAAAAATTTTTTTTAATGCGAGGATCAACCCGAGGATCGTTCATTAATTTTGCATTATTTGCAGATTTAGTGCGGTAAAAAAGTCTTATTATCCTTACAAATAATTTAATGATGAAAATTCTTAACATATATATTCATCGTAAACTTTATATCTATTCTTAACAATGATTATTGAATACTATAATTTTTTAAACATACAATAATTTGAGGAGTTAAATTATGGAATTTATGAATATTGTTAGGGCTAAAGTAAAACCTGACCATTTAGATGAATATATGGAAATGAATAAAGAATTTCCAAAATTTGAAGGAATGTTAGAAAGTAAACTAGTAAAGACTGGTGATTATACATTTTGTTATGTTGGCACGTGGGAGTCGGAAGAAGCTATTGCTGCCCAAAGAGATAATATGATTGCCAACCTTGATAAAATGAGGCATACGCTTGAAGAATTGTCCCCAGAATTAGGATTAACTGATCCTGTTTCGGGCTTAGTAGTAATAAGTAAATAATATTTTTTAAATTTTAATATGCTAGTAAAAGTAACTGAAGTTGAACACTACACAGAAAGACTTTTTAGATTCAAAACAGAACGGCCTGCTACATTTAAATTTAGTGCTGGTGAGTTTACTATGGTTGGGATTGAAAACTTAGAACAAGTTATTCCAAAAAGAGCATATAGCATTACTAGTGGTCCTTATGATGACTTCCTTGAATTTTTAAGTATTAAGGTTCAAGGAGGACCACTTACAAGTATTTTACAAAATATTAAGATTGGTGATGAGGTTTATGTAGGAGATAAACCGACTGGAACATTAACTTTGGCAAACCTTGAACTTGGTGGCAACCTATGGTTATTGGCAACTGGAACTGGTATTGCACCTTATATAAGCCTATTAAGAGATCCAAGCTTGTTTGAATCATTTAAAAATATAAATGTTGTTTGGACTACGCGCCAAGTTGCTGAACAAGCATGCTTTAAAGAATTTATTTCAAAAACTGCTTGTAATTTTTATGCGTCAACAACAAGAGAAAGTAGTGAACTAGAAGGAAGGATTCAATTATTGATTGAGAACAAACTCATTCTCCATAATGCTAGTCCTAGTAATGATAAAATAATGATTTGTGGCTCACTTGATTTTAATAATGAGATGAAACAATATTTTAATAGCAAAGGATGGGAGGAAGGAAATAAGAAGACTGCGGGAACTTTTGTTCAAGAAAGAGCTTTTGTATCTTAAAATTAATTTTGTTTTTTTAATAAATATTGTGAAACATCAATTCTGGTTGATAAAAAACCACCTCGACAATAAGCTAAATAAAAATCCCACAACCTTTTAAACTTTTGATTAAAACCCATTTTTGAAATTCCATTCCAGTTATTATTGAAATTATAAAACCATTTTTCTAATGTCTTGGCATAATCTTCTGCAAAAGAATTCTTATCAACTGAGTCAAAATTATATAATTTTGCATAAGATCTAAATGTGCTGTCTGATGCCATTTCTCCACCTGGAAATATATATGCCTGAATGAAATCGGGCTCTTTAATATATTTCTTAAATAGATCATCTGCTATTGTTATTGTTTGAATTAAGGCTTGTGATTTAGGTTTAAGCAATTCTTTAATTTTTTTGAAATATGTATTCCAATATTTTGATCCAACAGCCTCAAACATTTCAATTGATACAACAGCATCATACTGGCCTTGGGTTAATCGATAGTCTTGAAGGACAACTTCTGGGTTATTTGGAAGATCCCTTATTCTACTTTGAGCAAATTCATATTGTTCATTTGAAATCGTGATACCAGTGACTTTATAGCCCTGTAAAGAAGCGTATTCAATGAATCCACCCCATCCACAACCAATTTCAAGTATGTGACTTCCTGGTTTAATATTTAATTTGTCTAATATTAGTTGATATTTATTATTCTGAGCAACATTTAAAGTAATGTCTTTATTGTTAAAATAAGCAGATGAATAAGTCATTGTTTCATCAAGCCAAGTTTTATAAAACTTATTTCCAAGATCATAGTGAGCTAAAATATTTTTTTTGCTTCCTTTAATCGAGTTCATTCTTGAAGAATGATAAATCCAAGTAAAAAAAGTGAATATTTTTGAGCCATCTGAAATATCAGTAATATGATCAAGATTCATTGATAAAAGTTCAAGCAATTGCAAAAGATCATCTGTTTCCCAATAATTATTAAAATATCCCTCAGCTAAACCAATATCTCCTCTAGTAACAGCTAACCAAGCAGTTTTCCAAGATTTGATCCTAATGTTACCTTTAATTTGTCCTGATCCAAAACTTGTTACACTATTGTCTGGATAGACAAGTGTCAGCTCGCCTGTTTTAATATTTTTTAAAACACTTTCTATTCTGTTTTTTAATATCTTACTAAACATGTCCATTACCATTATGGCTATAAAATTTAAATTTTTTAATCCATAAATAAAATGCCTGAATATGAATTCTAGGAACTACATTAAATGAATTATACATTATAGAGATATACATCAAAAATTTCATAAATCCACTTGCTTGGGTATACTCACCTTGCAAACTTGTAATAATTTCTAAATTTTCTTGAGGGTCATATTCATTTATCTTTACGATAAGTGGCTCTTGATTAAAATTAAATTTATACCTACCAATTTTATCTGCAAAAGGGGAAACATATAATTTTTTACTATCCTCAAGCCAAAGCTCTTGGGTTATAGGATTACCATTATTGCTTAAATAATAAGAATGTTGTTCCTTAAATGTGTTTGTTACTTCAGCAATTACCCCAATAGTTTTATCATTATAATTGACGAACCAAAAACAAACTGGATTAAAAGCTTTTTTAAAAAATGTATTTGGAGTCTTTAATAGATTTAATTTTAAAAATTCTTCTTTTAAAGAATATTTAATCTTAATATTTTTTAACCAAGGAATAATTCCTTCATTGATCTGCTTTGTATTAAAGTCGTACTTAAAAAAAATATCTTTTTGCTGATAGAAACTATTATGTGAAAAAGAAAATACATCTTTCATATATAAGCTTTTATAATTATATAGAAACTCATGATTTCTTGGAAAAACACGTTTGTGGAAAACCTTGCCAAGAAAAATATGTAAATTAGATTTACTCATTATCAATGATATTAGAGACTTTTAAGGCAGAAGTTAATCCATCTTCATGAAATCCGTACCCGAGGTGAGCTCCAGCGTAATAAGTATTATTAAGTCCTTGAATTTTATTAATCTTTTCTTGGCCCTCTAATGTTCTAAATGAATACGAAATATGATCATAAGATAAATTCTTTATGGTTAATTTTGTGTCTATTGTTTTAAACTTACCTAATGTTACAAATATATTTTTATCAATATTAAGATCTTGTAACTCGTTCATCCAATAAGTTACATAATCATTTTGTTTATCGTTGTATGAATTCCATGCAGTCCAATCTACCTTTGATTCTGGCATTAATGATTCATCGGTATGAAGAACAACTCTATTTTTATTATAATCAAACAAATTAAGAGCTTCTTTTTCTAACTCTGAGATATCTTTTATATTTTTTTCAACTTGATCAGCGTGACAGGCAAAAATTATTTTATCATAATTAGAATTAATGTTTTCATTGTAAATATTAATTGTATTATTTTCTCTTACAATATTAATGCGTGATGATAGATAAATATTATTTACTGAAGAATTAGAAATAATCTTTTCAATATAACTTTTACTGCCATTTGAAATAGAAAACCATTGAGGTCTATTAATCAACTTTAACAATCCATGATTTTTAAAAAAATTTAAAAAAGTTGATGCAGGAAAATCTAATATATTATTTGTATCTGAAGACCAAATTGCTCCTGCCATTGGTAAGACATATGAATTTACAAATTTTTTACTAAATTTATTTTTATCTAGCCAATCATTTAAATTGAGATTTGAATTATCATTTTTTTTAGCACAATAATTAAACCTAATAATATTAATCAATAGTCTTAATTTTGAAGGTTTAAATAATAGTTTCCAATTATCAAAATCATTTGAAGACCAAGAAGTTGCAGGAGAGGAAAAACTATATGACATTGCGGTCTTATGGAGTTCAACATTTAATTCTTTAAATAATTTAATAATATTGGGATAGTTTAGATCATTACATACAATAAATCCTGTATCGACATTTATTGTTCTATTGTTGATTTCAATCGAGTGAGTTTCTGTGTGACCTCCTAACCTACTGTCTATTTCATATAGATCAACTTCATGTTTTTTAGATAAATAATATAAAGATCCAAGACCAGAAATACCTGATCCAATAATAGCTATCTTCATTATTTTTCTAGATCACTTTCAATATTTTTCATCTTTAACCTCCACAATATTGATAGACATATCGACTTAGATATTGGAAGTAAAAACAAAACTGTAAGTATAGTTAATGGAATCCAAATTATTGCCTGTAACCACAAGTCTAAAGCATAATTTTGCTCTACTGAAAGAACAAGTGGAACAATTATATGACCACCCATTATTATTGATAGCCATGGACCAAAATCGTCAGTTCTATATGAGTGAAGCTCCTCATTACATAATTGACAGTGATTGTTTATTTTTAAATACTTCGAGTATATATTCCCTTTTCCACATTTTGGGCATTTTTTGAGTATACCACTCAATAAAACTGCTGGGATAGATCTAATCACAATAATCTAGTTTATTCTGTAAACTCGTAAGATGCATCAACGAGCCATTCCCATAAATACTCGGCATAACTCCATCTTACAGAAATATCGTACATTGGCTCATTAGAAAGGCGGTCAATAAGCACAGTTGCTTTTGCTATATATGTTTGAGCACACATATCTTTATTACATATATATGACTTAAGATCTAAAGATGTTCCTTTACTTAAAATTTCATTACTATTACTTCCACTTAATCTAATCGTTAAATAATAATCTGAAATATCAGTAAGGCTAAAATGCTCACTAGATAATTGTGATCTAATATTATTCATTAGTGAATTTTTTTCATTGTCTGCACACTGAATGATCCACTCATTAGGTCCTAACCATTGAATTCTATATTCGTTATTACCAAATACTTCCCCCGCTTTTAGTGGAAGATTAATTCCTGTAATATCTTTTATTTTGTTAAGAATAATTGTGTTATCTGAATTACATCTAAAATTTAATTTTCCAACAAATTCTGTGCTTGTAAGGTTGATTCCGTTAGCCTGAAAATCTTCTTTAGAAATTAATGGTGAGCTAATCATTTGATCAGTCATTTTGTCTAGCTCCTTCTTTATCATAAAATACACTATCAGAAACTGTGGCTTCAATTACCTTGCCATTCATCAATGGAATTAAAACGTTTTCACCGTGCCTATTTTTTCCATTTTTTAACATAGCCATTGCAATTGGGTAGCCAAGTGTTGGGCTATGATAGCTTGAAGTTATATGTCCTGACATTTTCATAGGAGGTTTTTTACTTGCTTCATCAACTATGTGACTTCCTTCTGGCACAACAGTTTTCTTATCATTAATTAACAACCCAACTAAGTGTTTTCGATTTTCTCTAGCAGTATCAGAACGAATAAATGATCTTTTACCAAGAAAGTCTTCTTTCTTTTTTGAAACAATCCAATCCATATTCAAGTCACTAGGAGTGGCACTTCCATCTGTATCTTGTCCCACAATAATGAAGCCTTTTTCAGCTCTTAAAACATGCATAGTTTCAGTTCCATATGGAGTAATATTATATTTTTTTCCAGCCTCTATTACTTTATCCCATATAAATCTGCCATATCTCGATGGTACATTAATCTCAAAACTTAGTTCTCCAGTAAAACTTATTCTAAATACTCTAGCTTCTAACCCACAGACTTTAATGGTTTTCATTCTCATGTAAGGTAAATTTTCATTATCTATATTCTCATCAGTTAGTGATGCCAATAAATCTCTAGATTTTGGACCACAAATACTTAACACCGTCCATTGCTCTGTAACTGAAGTACAATAAACTTTCATATCTAGCCATTCAGTCTGTAAAAATTCTTCTAGCCACGACATTACACGAGCCGCACCACCTGTTGTGGTAGTCATATGATAATGATTTTCTCCTATTCGCGTAGTAACTCCATCATCAAATACCATTCCATGCTCATTACACATTAATCCATATCGACATGCTCCAATTTCAAGTTTTGACCATGCGTTGGTATAGATTAGATTTAAAAACTTGGCAGCATCTGGACCCTGAATATCAATCTTTCCTAAAGTTGACGCATCAAGAATACCGACACTCTTTCTTGCTGCCAAACACTCTCTATTAACAGCATCTTTCATTGTTTCTTTGTTTTTTGGGTAAAAATATGGACGCTTCCACTGTCCTACATCTTCAAATACAGCATCATTGTCTTTGTGCCACTGATGAATAGCAGTTAGTCTTTGTGGATCAAAATATTGATCAATATTTCTTCCTGCCATTGCTCCAAAAGTTTGTGGAACGTATGGTGGTCTAAATGTTGTATGACCAACTTCGCCTACCGGTTTTTTTTGAATATGAGACATAATAGCCAAAGCATTAACATTAGATGTTTTACCTTGATCAGTTGCCATACCAGTAGTCGTATATCTTTTGGTATGCTCGACGCTGACATATCCTTCACGTTGAGCTAAAAATATATCAGAAGCGGTAACATCATTTTGAAAATCAATAAAATGTTTAGATCCATGAGTAACAGGCTTTGAACCAAGTACATACGGCACTACTTCAGATGTGGTAAACTCCATTGGTTCACTTGCATCACTAATAAATATTTCAATATCTTTTTTGTTTCCTGTTTCTTTTGCTGCACTTATGCCTACATTAAAGCTATCAGTGAGACACTGCCTTAAATTAAAGTCACCATTATTTGATCCAATAATATATTGATTATCAATCATAACATCAGGGATAAAAGAACTAATTTTATTATCGTATTTAAGCTTACCTCTTGACTGACTAAAGAGCTGAACTGCAGGATTCCATCCACCTGACATCAAAAGTAAGTCAGTATTAATTGTAACAGCATCACCAACAAATGACTGCTTGTCATCACTAAGTTCCTGTAATGTAATTGCATTTATTTTTTTTGAGCCATGTGTGCATGTAATTGCATGTGAATTATAAGTTTCAATTTTATTTTGCTCACATAACTTAGTAATTTCATTTGATACACTGCTTCTAAGATCGATTACAACAACCTTGGCACCTTTTGAAATAGCCTCTAATGCAACCGTGTAAGCGTGATCATTATTAGTAAAAAGAGTAATAGAATTACCCGGTAACACTCCATATTGTGAAATATATACTTGTGCAGCTGAAGCCATCATTATACCTGGCCTATCATTTCCTGAAAAAACTAGTGGTCGTTCAAAGGCTCCCTGGGCTAATATCACTTCTTTAGAACGAATCCTCCAAAATCTCTCTCTTGGAAGTTTTGAATCTGAATTTTCAATATGGTTGGTAACTCTTTGAAGTGCGGTAATATAGTTATAATCATAATAACCAGTAGCAGTTGTTCTATTTAAAACTGTCACGTTGGGTAGAGATCTTAATTCACTTAAAGTTTCCTTAATCCAATCCTTAGCATCAATATTATTAATTGTTGCCTTAGAGCTTAATAGATATCCCCCTAGTTCTGGCTTTTCATCTACAATTAATACATTGGCACCTGATCGTGCTGCAGCTAAAGCGGCAGTTAAGCCCGTAACGCCTCCACCTACTATCATTACGTCACAGTAGTAAAACTTTTGCTCATATCGGTCTGGATTTTTTTCTTTTGGTGCCTCTCCTAATCCAGCGGCTCGACGTATAAAATATTCATAAAATAACCATCCACTTGGAGGCCACATAAAAGTTTTATAATAAAATCCAGCAGGTAATATTCTTGAAAATAAATTATTTAGTGCGCCAATATCATGTTTTACCGAAGGCCAACAGTTTTGACTCGATGCTTCAAGTCCTTCATACAATTCAATTTCAGTTGCTCTCGCGTTTGGCTCAGTTCTACTTCCTTTACTTAATTGGACTAATGCATTTGGTTCTTCAGAACCAGAGGTAAGAATTCCACGAGGTCGATGATACTTAAAGCTTCTACCAATCAAGTGAATATCATTTGCTAATAATGCAGATGCTAATGTATCTCCTTTGTAACCTTTAAGAGCACGACCATTAAATCTAAAATTAATAGATATATTTCTATCAATGGAACCACCAGAAATTAATCTATTACGATTAAGCATTGTTATCCTCTGGCTTCACTTCGCCCATCTTATAAGTTTGAATTATCTTGTCCGTAACTGTATGACGTTGCACATTAAACCACTGTCGACAACCATGATCATGAGTCCATCTTTCATAATGCATGCCTTTTGGATTACTTCTAAAAAAAAGATACTCTCCCCATTCCTTATCGCTGACTTCGTTAGGATTTTCAGGTCGAGCTATATGTGACTCACCATGACAAGAAAATTCAGTTTGATCTCTTTCACCACAATATGGACATTTAATAACAAACATATGAAATCCTAATGGGCCACAGCAGCAGCAGCAGCCTCATCTACTAATGCACCTGAATAATGACGATCTATTGAAAAAGGAGCTGCGATTTTACTAGGTTCACCCTTAGCGACAGTTTCAGCAAAAGTATGAGCAGACCCTGGTGTAGCTTTAAAACCTCCCGTTCCCCAACCACAATTAATAAATAGGTTTTCAACTGGTGTTTTGCCAATAATAGGACTTCTATCTGGAGTAACATCTACTATGCCTCCCCATTGTCTTAGCATTTTTAATCTTGAAAATATTGGAAACAATTCAACTAATGGTCCCATAATATGCTCGATCATATCAAAAGAACCTCTTTGCGAGTATGAATTATAGGCATCTGAACCTGCACCAACAACAATTTCACCTTTATCTGATTGACTTACGTAAACATGTACAGCGTTTGACATAATAACGCAGTCTAAGATTGGCTTTATTGGTTCACTAACCAATGCTTGTAATGGCACTGAATTTATTGGCAAATGAAAACCAGCCATATTAGCTAAGACCGAGCTATGACCTGCTGGAACTAGTCCAACTTTTTTTGCCTTAACACTTCCTCTAGTTGTTTCTAGGCCAGTGACTGTACCATTAGTGATATTTATTCCTTTAACTTCACAATTTTGTATTATATCAACTCCAAGATTTTCAGCAGCTCTTGCGTAACCCCAGGCTACAGCATCATGCCGAGCTGTTCCCCCGCGCCTTTGAAGTAAAGCTCCCATAATAGGATATCTGCCATCACCATTGATGTATGGAATTTTTTTTAGAACTTGTTCTTTGTCTAAAATTTCTGCATCGATACCATTCAAATGATTAGAATATCCACGGCGTGTAATTTCTTGCATATCATGAACTGTGTGAGCAAGGTGAAATAGTCCTCTTTGAGAAAACATTACATTATAATTTAACTCGCTTGAAAGACCTTCCCACAGATTAACTGCATGATTATATAAAGCTGCACTCTCGTCCCATAAATAGTTTGATCTAATAATAGTAGTATTTCTTCCTGTATTACCACCACCGATCCAGCCTTTTTCAAGAACAGCAATATTTTTTAAACCAAATTCTTTTGCCAGATAATAAGCTGTACCAAGTCCATGTCCTCCACCACCAACAATTATAATATCGTATTCTTTCTTAAGTTCAGGACTGCTCCACGCTTCTTGCCAATTTTCATGGTATGAAAATGAGTTACGAACTAGATTTAGTAATGAATATTTCATAATTAAAATCTTCCAACTGAGAAGGGCGTTAAGTCAATATCTGTTTTGTTTGCTATGGCTTCTTGTGCAATTAGTTTTCCAGTAATTCCACCCAAAGACCATCCTATATGTTGATGTCCAAAGCAATAGTAAATATAGGGATTTTTTTTAGATTGTCCAATAACTGGTAACGAATCTGGGGCTGATGGTCGGAAGCCTAACCATTCATTATCATGACTTGATATCTCTGGAAAAACTTGCTTTGCAGACCTAGATAAAAAGTTGATAACCTTTCTATTAATTTCTCTATCAAGACCGGCAAACTCTACCGTCCCAGCAACTCTTAGACCATTATTCATTGGTGTAAAATATGTACCCCGCTCTTGCCAAGCTACTGGATGCTTAATTGGATTATAATCATTATAGGATATGTGATATCCCCTCTCACTCTCAATTGGCACATTATCTCCAATTAAACCAGCAAGTTTCTTAGACCATACACCTGCACAAATAATAATCTTGTCATAAGTTATCCTACTTTTACCTGTGACTATTTCTACTTTATCGGCTGCGTTCATGTTGATGTCTGTCACTTCTTCTTGTAGAAAAATTCCACCTTTAGATTGAAAAAGTTTTAATAATCCCTCTGTTGTTTCTTTGGGATTTTTAGAGAAATAAGATCCATTAAATAATGCTCCTTTATAAAATATATTATTTAAATTAGGTTCTACTTCAGAAATTTCATTATGACTCAAAAGCTCAATATCAATTCCTGTTTTAGCTCTTGTTATAAAATCGGGTATTGCTGAATTATAAAATATTTTTGATGACCATACATACATTACACTTTCTCTTGATATTAAATGCTCAATATTGGCTTCCTTAAATAAATCTTCATACCCTTCATCTACTTTTGTAAGTAATGTTGTTAATTTTTCAGAAGTATATTTAACTTTAGAGGGTCGGCAGTTACTCAAATACTTAGTAAGCCATGGCAATACTTTAGGAAAATACTTACCTCTAATAAACAGTGGACTATTTTTATTTAATAATAGATAGGGAAATAGATAAAAAAAACTAGATGAATTTGTTGGAACATTTGCATACTTTGCATAAGTTCCAGCATTTCCAAAACTTGCCTCTGCTCCTGGATCAGTTCGATCGTATAAAGTTACTTCTTGCCCATATTTTGTTAACCAATTGGCTGAGGAAACACCAACAATTCCTCCTCCAATCACTGCTATTTTCACTATTTTTTACTCCAATAATCCTGGCTCTTCATTTCACTTAATCTACTGCAAGTACGTTTAAATTTGAGATCCAGTCGACGTGAGCTTGTAAAGTCTTTAAGTGACTTTTCCGAGCTCATTATTAATTTAATTTCATTATCATACAATATATCAATTAATGTAATAAATCTTTCTTGCTTATCTACATTATCATCAGAAAAAACTGGGATCTCTTCAAGAAATAGTGTCTTAATATTATTAATTAACTTTAAATAATCTTCTGAACCAAGTGGTAGTCCACAAAGCTCATTAAAATTAAACCTTGCAATATTATTAGCAAATTTTTTAATTTCAAATTCTCTTTTCTTAATTTCTATCTTTATATTTTTTGGCTTATGACCATCAATTAATTTTTCATAAAGATTATTAATAATTATTTGATTATCACTCGAAATAGGTGAAAAAAATATTTCATTCTGATCAATTCCTGAGACTCTATAGTCTTTTTCTATGTTTAAATTAAAAATCTTAGATTTATTTTCTATTAGTTTAATAAAAGGTAAAAATAATTCTCGTTGCAACCCATCTATATATAAATTCTTAGGTTTATCATTTGATGTAAGTACTACATTAATTTTTAGATTAAATAATTCTATAAATAATTGACCTAATATCATCGCATCTGCAATATTCGTAACTTGAAACTCATCAAAACAAATTAAGTCAGTGTCTTTTTTTAAACTCTTCGCATAAGTTTTAATTAAAAAAGAATTATCTTTTATTTTAGAATTATTTTTTCTTATAAGGTGCAATGCATCATGGGTATTGATCATAAATTCATGAAAATGAATACGCTTCTTTCTCACTTCATTAATATTATTATAAAACAAATCCATGATTAATGTTTTGCCAACACCTACTGTGCCATAAATATAAAAACAATTTTTATTTGAATTTGAGTTTAATAATGAACTAATCTTTTTTATTAAATTAGGCCTTAGTGTTTTATTAAACTCACCCAATTCTCTTAGCAGATCTAATTGTAAATTATTTTCTTCCAAAGAGTCAGCTCTGCACCGCTCTTGATAAGATTCTATTAAACTCATTATACTAAAATATTATACTATGTATTATCTTTAGCTCTCAATTTATGATTTTCAGGATCATAAGGGCTTTCCTCAATCACAGTAACATCATGCATAGTACCAAGAATATCCATTTGTAGCTTAGTGCCTATTTTTGAACATTCTGGTTTAACCATTGCTAAAGCAATTGATTTTTGAATTCTAAAGCCATAATTACCTCCTGTGGCTCTGCCGACTACACTGCCTTCACTGTAAATTGGATTGTTACCCAATGCGTCTGCATCTGTAACATCGTGAACCTCTAAAGTTACAAATGTATTCTCGAAACCTTTTTCTCTCCATTGAACTAATGCATCACGACCAACAAAATCACCTTTATTTGGATGAACGAATCTATCTAAACCTGATTCATAAGCTGCATATTCAATAGAAAGTTCAGTGCCAACTAACCGATAAGATTTTTCAATTCTCAATGAATCCATTGCACGTATTCCAAAAGGTTTAATATTAAATTCCTTACCTGCTTCCATTAAAGTATCAAAAATATGATTTTGCATTTCTAATGGCATATGTAATTCCCAACCTAACTCACCAACAAAGTTCATTCTTAAGGCTAAAGTTTCTGCAAGGCCTATCTTTACTTTTCTACCTGAAAGCCATGGAAATGCTTCATTAGAAAAATCATCTATAGATACTTTTTGAAGTAGCTCGCGAGATTTAGGGCCAGCAATTACTAGAACTCCTATGCTGTTTGTAATATTTTCAAAAGTAACAGACCTGTCATTTGGTAGTCTCTTTTTCATCCAGTCATGATCAAGTCTCTGCCATGCACCAGCTGATACACAATAAAAACTATCTTCTGACTCTCTCATAATTGTAAATTCAGAATGAACCCCACCTTTAGTATTTAATGCATGACAAAGATTTGATCTTCCAATTTTTTTGGGTATCTTATTTGCAACTAAATTATCTAAAAAAGCCTCAGCACCAGGACCACTAACTCGACATTTAGCAAATGCTGTCATATCAAGTATACCAACATTTTCAGCTACATTTTTACACTCATTACCAATGTGCTCAAACCATTTAGATCTTCTGAATGACCAATCATCAACTGCATCTACCCCTTCTGGAGCGAACCAGTTTGCTCTTTCCCATCCAAATTTTTGTCCAAATACCGCACCAAGAGATTTTAATCTATCATAACAAGGTGATTGTCTTAAAGGTCGACCTGCTTCACGTTCCTCGTCTGGATAATGAATAGTAAATACATTGGCATATGCTTCTTCGTTCTTCTTTATTAAAAAAGCTTTTGATGCATAATCACCAAATCTTCTTGGCTCAACACCAAGCATATCAACTGTTGGTTCACCATCAACTATCCACTCAGCTAGTTGCCATCCAGCACCCCCAGCAGCAGTCACTCCAAATGAATGGCCATCATTTAAATACATATTTTTTCTATCCCAAGCAGGACCAACTATTGGACTACCATCTGGTGTGTAGCAAATAGCGCCGTTGTAAACTCTTTTTATTCCAGCTTCACCAAATATTGGAACTCTATGAATTGCAGATTCAATATGCGGTGCTAATCTTTCTAAATCTTCTTGAAATAGTTCATACTCAGAGTCTTTACTTGGACCATCTACATAACAACATGGAGCACCTTTTTCATAAGGACCTAATATTAATCCCCCAGCCTCTTCTCGCATATACCATGATCCATCTGACTCTCTTAATACTCCCATTTCAGGTAAACCCTGCTCTTGTCGTTTAAGGATTTCAGGATGAGATTCAGTAACGATAAATTGATGCTCTACGGGTATTACTGGAATATCTAAACCAACCATTTCTCCTGTTTGTCTAACAAAATTTCCTGAACAAGAAACAATTACATCAGCATGAATGTCACCTTTATCAGTTTTAACAAGCCAAGTGTCATCCGGTTGTTGCTCAAGACCTATGACAGCAGTTTGTCTATAGATTTCTGCACCTAATGCTCTAGCCCCTTTTGCTAATGCTTGTGTCAAATCGTTAGGTTGAATATATCCATCCTCTGGATGTTGAATAGCACCAATAAGTCCATCAATATTAGATAGGGGCCATAACTCTTTTACCTGATCAGGAGTTAGAAAATTAACATCTACTCCAAGCGTCTGTGCTACACCGGCATATTGCCTATACTCATCCATTCTATCTTGATTAGTAGCTAATCGAATATTACTAACTTTTCTAAAGCCCACTTCTTGTCCAGTTTCTTTTTCAAGTTCTTGATAAAATTTAACTGAATATTTATGAAGTTGTCCTACAGAGTAACTCATATTAAATAATGGAAGCAATCCTGCTGCGTGCCATGTAGAGCCTGAAGTTAGTTCTTTTCTCTCACAAAGAACAACATCGGACCAGCCTTTTTTGGCTAAATGATAGAGTGTACTAGCACCAACTACGCCGCCACCTATTACAACAGCCTTTACTCTTGACTTCATATTTGTCTCCTTGAAATATTAATTTTTATGGACCAGACCAGTCAACCGCACAGTATTCTGCACTACCATTAGTGAAGTCCCAATTGCGACCATGGTCTTTAATTCTACTTTTTTTACCGCCTCTTCCAACGATAATTTCAGGAGCAACCCAGTACTTTAGATTTGAAACTTTTACAACGTCACCTTTGTCTAGACCAGGCTCTTTTTCAATTGTTCCTTCTAAAATGTTTGGAATAGTGTAAGTCCATCCAGTTTCAGTTTCCTTGTAAGTTATTGCACATCTTTTGACGCCAAGAAAATTTGAAATCATTGCTGAGAACCAACCAGTTTGTCCTCCAGCTTGTCCTGAAAATATTTTTAATAATGCATCAGCAGCTTCATCTGAAGCTTTCTCATCAATATAAAGTCCTGCGGTCCAACCTCCCATTGATAGAGGTCCAGGAACTTCTAAAAGTATTGCAACATTAATACCACTAAGATCAATCTTGCCATTGTCGCCTTCAGCAAAACCATTTTCAATAATAATTCCCCACCATGAGAAACATTTTCCATTAGCTGAATTCGGGATAGCTCTTCCAAGTGACATTGGGCAGTTACAAAATACATCACAATTACAGTTCAGTAGAAAATGACCTTTTATTTCCCAGTTTAGATTTGTTTGATTAGCTGTCATAAATTATTGGTAAATGTAGATTAAAATTTAACTCTTAGCGAGATAAATATTATTCAAATCATAATATTTTTTTTATTTCTGTTAACAATATTTCTTCAGAAGTACCAAAAGGAAGAATTGCTGATAGCTCGTCCTTATTATTGAATAAATAGTAAAAAGCTGTGTGTTCTACCATATAATTTTCACCAGAATGATCCTCTCCTTCACTACTATGATCCATTGCATGATCTACAGCAGTAACTTCATTTGCTGGGAGGATATGTACAAAGAAGTTCTTCCAAACTTTTTTTAGATCTGAATGTTTTCCAGTTAGCCCAATTATCTTTGGATTATAATCTGATAAATATCTAGCCATTCTTTTTGGAGTATCTCTTTTAGGATCAGTAGTAATAAATAAAAACTCAATGTCATCTATATTCAAATTTTTGCTGACTATATTATTAATAGAGGCTGACATTAATTCTGTGCTAATAGGGCAAACATCAGGACAATATGTAAAACCAAAAAATATTACCTTACTTTTTCCCCTTAAATCACTATTAGTTAAATTTTTTCCATTGCTATCTATTAGGCTAAACGCAGAATCAATTTGATTAGATGTATTATTACTAGAAAATATTTTAGATAAGCCCCAACCAGCGATAATTGCTGTAATTATAATTGCTATGTATAGAAGTTTATTGAAATTAGACTTTGAAGCTTGCATTACTTCATTTTTTCAAGACGCGAACTAAAAGGCAAAGCAACAATTTCTACATCTCTTACTTCGTCATTTACAGTAGCTTTAAAAACTTCAGTTGAAGAAATTGTATCAATATCTACAAAACCAAGTCCGATATTACATCCAAAAGTAGGACTATAAATACAACTTGAGATAAATCCTTTTGCAATATTTTCTTTATCAATAATAGGCATTCTTCTTAAATTATAGCCAATATTTTTTCCTGAAATTTTAAATCCAATAAATTGCTTTGTAATTCCTTTATCTCGAATATTCTTTAATGCTTCTTTTCCAATAAAGTCTGCTTCTTGATCAAGGTCACAAAACTTAGGTAGATTAAGTTCTAATGGATTATCTTCAAGAGTTGTATCACCTAAGTGGGATATCATTCCAGCTTCCATTCTATCAATTTGATTTGGTGATCCTGGTGCGATATTGTAAGACTGGCCAGCTTCCATAAGCTTGTCCCACAATGGATTACCGTCAGCTGCAGACTTAATATATATCTCGTATCCATTTTGATTACTCCAACCACTTCTTGCAATAACAACAGGAATATCAAAAAGCTCCGTCTCTACAAATTGATAATACTTTAAGCTCATAATAGCTTCATTATTTCCACTAATTTCTCGCATCATATCAAATGATTTGGGTCCTTGCAGTGCAAGTGGGCATGCTTCTGGTTCAATTATTTTAACTCTAAATTTACTATTTAGTGCTACACCCTTACACCACAACAAAACGTCTGTGTCTGCAATACTAAGCCAATATTTATTTTTATTAAACTTTAATACTAAAGGATCATTAACTATCCCTCCATTTTCATCTGTAAGTAGACAGTATCTACAGAAGTTATCTTTGAATGTTGATAGGTTTCTAGGTGTTAG
>Ga0257110_1000453_pt1 | contig 20060 bp, 17 predicted proteins | sample LP_taG_7_FD_190184 | JGI IMG/M metagenome (GOLD analysis project Ga0257110, IMG submission 190184) | Marine microbial communities from Northeast Subartic Pacific Ocean, Canada - LP_J_2015_P26_10m | ecosystem: Environmental > Aquatic > Marine > Oceanic | place: Canada: Northeast Subartic Pacific...
ATCACATATATCAAGGCTACGATCAAGTGTTATTTCAACATAACCATTATTGGTTACTACATAACAGCCTGCCCCATTTTGAAGAGGATATTACACCTGATTGGTATAAGAAATTAAGTCCTGATCTTTTATATACTTGTTATAATAATCAACCTAGAGATTACAGACATTACACAATTGATCAATTATATACACATGACTTATTAGACAAAGGTATAGTTACTGCAAAATATTCAACAGTCGATCAAATAGCACAACCTGATTATATTCTAACAAACAGTTGGCCCTTTGAACATTTGCCAATTGGAACAGAATTAGTAGATGAGTCCGACTTTCTTTTAAATACTACTAAAGAGTTTGGATGTCAGGAGTTCCCTAAAAGTTATGGTAGAGGGGCAATAGATATTGTAACTGAATCTAGGGTATATCCGGGCGAACTTTATTTGTCAGAAAAAACAAATAAATCTTTATTAGGTCATAAACCGTTCTTAGTTGTAGGTGCTCAAGGTTATCATAAATGGTTACAAGAAGAAAGAAACATAGAACTTTATACAGAACTGTTTGATTATTCATTTGACGATGAACCTAACTGGATTCACAGAGTTGACGGAATAATTGATAATATAAAACGTTTGTCTGAAGAATATACTACACCAGAAGATTATCAAAAACTATATGACTCTGTAAAAGAAAAAGCAGAACGCAACTTTTTTCGACATATGAATGTAATGATTAGTGGCATACATTCGCAACCACTCAATAATTTTCTTGGACTAGATCCTGTTAATAATAGTATTGAAGATTTTAATACAAATAAAATAAATTGTTATCTTCATAACTCTGAAAACGGTGATGATATATACAGACAGTTTCAATTTTATTATGAACATGTTATGCCACAATATAAGGGAACATATGATTGGATGAAAGAAATTAAAGATATTACTGATCTAATAATCTAACTAAATAGTATCAGAACTTTTATATGGAGAAAATTATGAGTTGGTGGAGAAAAAAAATTAGCAAGTTTTTTGGTATGATTACAGTCAGAAACAGAGATGCTAGAGGACGCTATGTAGCAGATGATCCTAGTACTCCTAACGAAGACGAAGCATATACTAAAGTCTACAAGACTGCTAAAGGTGCTTTCAAAAAGAAAAAAACTACTAAGAAAAAAGCAACCAAGTAATGTCTCAAAAGTACATAGTAGGTCTAGGATGTTCCTGGACTCAAGGTGAGGGTGGCTATCCAAAAGAAGTTGTAGATGCACACAATGGCAGAACACAAATTCGACCTGGACAAGAAGGACAACCTGATACAGACTATTACTTACGTGTACATGAATTAGAAAACAGTTGGGTTAATCAACTGACAAAGTATCATTTCCCTGAGTACAAGTCATTGAACTTAGGAATTAAAGGTATTGGAAATCATGCGGCAGTAAATCAATTACACTTTGTCGATCAACATGATTTAAAAGATGCAGAGGGTGTTATAGTTTTAATGCTGTCTGGGTTTGAAAGATTCGATGTCTTCCAAGAAAGACCGATGGACAACTCTGGATTTGAAAGCCCAGACAGTTATAACAACGGTGAGTATAGACATGAGAAATGGCGTACTGCTTGGCCGATAGAACAGAAAGAAGGTGACGGTGCATTTTGGACATGTTATGCACGTGAATTATGGAGCGAACAATTTGTAGCAAGTCATGCAATGATGGCACTATTAAATTTACAGACATTTGCGAAAGCAAACAATTTTAAAATTGTATTAGCAAACGCATTTAATCAAAGACAAGAAGGTGTGTATGAATGGCTTAAACAATACACAGGGAAGTTATGTGATCAATTCGATTGGAGTTGTTACATACACAATGATACCGACTATGTAGCATTTATGCAAAAGTTAGTAGAGTTAGACGGCAAGATGAGCAAAGATGAATGGGGAGGATTTAATAATTATTATAATCCGGATAACTTAGCCACACATTCAGAATACTTGACAAATGATCAAGGTGCACATCCAACAATTAAAGGATATGGAGTTATTGCTGACGAGTTAGCAAAGTTCATTATTAAAAGAGAGTACATTGAAAAAAGTAAGTTTCGTCAACCCTAACTTTCAACAGGGACCGAAAGAGTATAACGCATATTACTTGCCATACTCACCGGGCATTGTTTGGAGTTATGTGAATCAATTTGATTCTATCAACCAACATTATAAGTTGGGTGAGTTTATATGGCGAAGAGATCCAATAGAAGAAGCAGTAGCAACATTGGCAGATAGTGATGTCGTAGGCTTCTCAACATACATTTGGAATCGTGCATACAATCACGTACTTGGTAGAGAACTTAAAGCAAAAAACCCTGACATTTTTGTTTTCGCAGGAGGTCCTGAACCTCCAGTAACTGATCCAGACTTTTTTGAAAAGTTTCCTTACTTAGATGTTGTTGTAGTACAAGAAGGTGAACGATGTGCAAAAGCAATCTTAGAAGAATTAACAAAAGACGAACCAAACTTTATGGAGATACCTGGACTACTTATTAATGTAGACGGTAAAACTGTTAAGACTGGAGAACCATTGCGTATCAATGAACTAGATGAAATACCAAGTCCATACTTAACAGATGTGTTCAAAGATTTAATGGAGAAGCATCCTGAAGTTAGATGGAACGTTACATTAGAAACAAACAGAGGGTGTCCATATCAATGTACATTCTGTGACTGGGGTAGTTTAACATATAACAAAGTTAAAAAGTTTGATTTACATAGAGTTTACCAAGAACTAGAGTGGGTGGGCAGAAACGGCTGTGACTTTATATCATTAGCAGACGCAAACTTCGGCATGTTCCCTGAACGTGATATGATGATTGCAGAGAAACTAATCTCAGTACAAAAAGAATGGAAGAATCCTCAAGCATACACGATTGCTTGGGCAAAGAATCAGAAACAAGAAGTAGTAGACATCGTTAAGAAACTGATATACGAGGGAGGCTCTAAGATGGGTCTGAACTTATCAGTGCAATCAATGGACGATGATGTACTTGCTATTATTAAACGTAAGAACTTAGAGATGAATAAGATTGAACAAGTCTTTGAGTTATGCGAAGAACATAACATACCTCTTTATACAGAACTCATCTTAGGACTGCCAGGCGAGTCAATGAAGTCATGGAAGAATAACTTCTATGCTCTTTATCGTTCAGGCAATCATACTGGTATCACAGTGTATCAAGCACAGTTACTTGAAAACGCAGAGATGAATCTTACACAAAAGAAAATGTATAAAATGGAAGGCAGAATCGTGTATGATTACTTAGTAGGTACATATAACGAACATGAAGTAAAAGAAGGTATTGAAGTTATAACATCAACAAGAGACTTGCCGAGAGATCAAATGATAGAAGCACAGTTGTTTAGTTGGTTTATGAATACGTTTCACATTAATGGCATGACTAACTATATCAGCAGAGTGTTAGAAAAGAAACATGACATACAATACGAAGATTTTTATGATAACTTACTAGAGTTTATTAAACAAGATCCGTGGCTAAACGATGAAATGAATCGAATTAAAGAACATTACTTTAATTGGACAGAGAACGGAAAAATAGACCACGAACCAATTCAAGGTATGGAGATACATGGTTGGAATCTTATTCATAGTACAGTCATTAATCTTCAAGGACAAGGAAAACATAAACAAGTATTTGATATGATCGAAAGATTTGTCGAAGAAAGATATGGAGACTTGTTATCACCAGAGTTATTCCAAGACTTGATGTTGTTTCAACGCAAGTTCTTAATTAACTTTGAAGACAAAGCAGACTATCCAATGAATATACAATTTGAACACGATATATCTGGATACTTACAAGATCATTGTGATTTAGAAACTCATGCAGAGTATGAGTTTGATTTTCCAGAAGATAAAGAACAATCACTAGAAAGATTTTGTGAGCAAATCTTCTTTGCAAGACGCAGAAATTTCGGAAAAGCATGGCTAACTAAATTATGATTACACAAAGAATATACTTAATAGGACTTCCAATTGAACTAGCAAATATGTTAGAATATGATGATGAGGTAATGAACGATCATCTTACTTTAAAACAAATTGCTAGTATGGCACAAGGTGAATACAATCAAGTTATGGCACCAGAAAAGACATTGATTATTCATGCAGATGACTTTGATTCTATTCCAGAAGATTTACGTGAAGAAAGTGTCTTTGTGTTACAGCATAACATTAATAAGCCTGACTTTGATCCATTGGTTGTATTTGAGTTTAACACAGACTTATATGAACGAGCAGGATTTGATTATGCAAAATTATATTTTGAAGACATGTTTGATATACAACTAAAACCAAATGCACAGGCATTGTATGAAAACACTATTCGTTAACGGTTGCAGTTGGACATACGGTGGCGGATTAGATAGTCCTGGTACTAAAGAAAATATAACTAATCTACATGACAATATTGTTTGGTCTGCACATGTTAGAGACTTATTAAAGTTTGATAGATGTATTAATCTTGCTGAAGGGTGTGGTAGTAATCAACGTATATGTAGAACTACATTTGATTGGGTCAATCAACAAGACGAAGAAACTTTAAAAAACACTACAGTTATTATTCAATGGTCATGTGAAGACAGATATGAATATTATGTTCCTACAAAAGAAGAATCATTAGACTTTCAAAAAAGATATCAAGTATCTCCTATGATAAGTGACGAAATTAATAAATTAAATGAATATGATTATTCTGTTACAAAAAATTTAGATCGATGGGCAAAAATAAATCCACATGGTGTTATATCATTTGTCGAAGATCATCATAATACTGAAATTCAAAAGCAGGCACTAAGCAGATATCGAACTTATACTGACCAAGAAGCAATGTACACTTGGTTATTTCACATGGGCTTCTTATATGATTTTCTTACGAGTAAAGGAATTACATGTTACTATTGGTATTTCAATCAATATGTTGTAGCAATGCCACAAGAAATACAAGACTATATGTACAATCATTTCCCAATGCTAGAAAATGATGATGATGAAGGTGAAACTAGATGTCATAGATGGGAATATGAACGTATAGGTGGAGTACCACATGATTCTCATCCGTCTCAAGTTGGCCATGCTCAATTAGGACAACATATTGTTGATGCAATCGCAAAAAAGAAAACTATTTTACGCAGACCTTAGTGACTAAGTATTAGAACAAGCAATCAAAAATAATTAAAGGAGGAACCCCAACGATGAGTTCAAAAGAATCACTAAGAAATAGACTAGCAACACTAATGGACAGACACAGAGCATTAGACAAACAAGTATCTGATGATTATAAAAATCGAGTTGATGATTCCATCATTCAAAAAGAAAAATTCGATAAATTACATCTTAAAAGAGAAATAGAAACACTGCAAAAGCAGTTAGGAATGTTAGATAAACAGGCTTAGGGTCTGACCCAAGTGCCGTTGTCATACTTGACAACATCTCCGTAAGAGTTTAAAGACACTTCACCATCAGCAGGTAACTGAGGCTCCCTAACACGATTTTTAGTTATGCCTGTTACTTGCATAATGTATCTATGTTCGTCACCTAAGTTAGCGGCCATATGTTCAGTGTTTTGTTCCCAACCGAAGTATGATCCTGCACATCCCGTACAGATTTGATTTTCAATCCACAACTGATGCCCTTTCTTTTGCTCATGCAAAAATACAATTAAACGTTCAATTGGTTGATTGTCAGATATATTGTTTCTTTGTTTATATGACATAAATCTGTCGATATGATAAGGTAAGATTTTACCTACTTTTAATTTATTAATCGCAATGACTGTCTTATCTAAAAAGTCAAATTGTTCTGCAACTTTGTGAAATACTTCTGGTAAGTCTTCAAAGCACATAGAGACGCCAACATCATATTTGGATGTATCTACAGTGGCATTGAATTTTTCTTCATGTACATCGTTAGTAAACCAAGGCAGATTAATATAATCTTCTTCAGTCCACGTAACTTCTACATTGCCTTTAATCATTTCTCTTTATCTTTAAGTAACTTTGCAATACGATCTGCTTGTTCTTTAATCTTTTGAGTTTGGTCGTTAATTGTTTTGTTTTGAAATAAGTTTTGTTGATTTTGATGCTCTATTTTTTCATCTTTCATTAGTCATCTTCTCTTATCAAGTCATTTGTTACACAATGAAAGCATCCGCCCAATGTAATCGCATGTCTCATAGGTAACATAGCACATTCAATGCCGTGCTTTTCTAATTCTTTTCTGAGAGGGTCTTGTCGTTCTTCTAATGCAACTAACTTAGAGTTAACAGAAAATAAATTCATACTTACCCAGTTGGATGAATTACGATAGTTCCCATAATGTCCAATTGGTACAGGCTCTGGACACATAATGTAATCCCAATGTCTGAATGGTTCTGGTAATTGATTTACGTCTTTAACTCTGCTTGGGTTAAGTAGCATTAAACCGTCTCTTAGAAAGCATACAGTGCTGTCTAAGTGCATATAACTATAGATACCTTCTACTGTATGTACTTTACCATCAACAATGCTTTGTAATAAACTTGCTCCTGCTTTGTTACCTGAGTTAGATACAAGATACAACAAGTCATCGTTAGCACGTAAGACATTAGCGGCATCAAATGCCGGTTCTGCTTCTGTTAATGCTAGTATATCAGGGTCACCTAAACATTTAGTATTATATAATTCATCACTACGAATAATATCATATGGGTGTACATTTTCTAAATGACGTTCATATGCCTGATACTCATTACGTCTAGCCCTGAGGGGCATAGGAGTAGCAATAGCCTTATCTTTGTAAACAATAACGGAATCCCGCGGGCAGTAGTTGTAATAGTTACATTCTGTGATGTCAGGTCTCACTACCTCAGCGCCTTCTTTTCTCAAAAAGTCAGCAAATGTTTCTAAATCTTCATTTGCTTCATCAACGACAATTTGGGGGTACTTCCCTGTAGGAATGTCTAGTTCATCAGTAATGTCAGCATAATTGATGTGTCGGAGACTTGCGTCAACTTCGGGTATACGAGCATTATCTGCAATACCCACCACTACTTTTTTTAACTGTCCCCATTCATTTTTGCTGTACATAATATTATCTACTCCTATGTACATATTTAGTATGTAAAAGGGCACCCGTTAAAAATATTATAAGATACAAAAACTGTTAAATATACATGTAACGGGAGTAAACAAAGCAAGTATGGATTTTACACTTCAATCTTTAGCAAAAAAGAACAGTGAACACATCAAACCGCCTTCAGATGTAGGAGATGCACGTCACCACGACATGATGATGGCCATTGCACCTTATGCCAAACCAGCACAACAAAAGAACTTAACGCCTGTCTATGTAGATTATAAGACACGTGAAACAACAATGGTATTAGTCTTATGTCCTGAGTGGTCGCCGTATATGCCTCCGTTCTCACTTGCAAGACTATCAGGTATCGCAAAAGCATCAGGGTTTGAAACGAATATTATAGACTTAAACGCAATGGCGTACAGAGACTATAGATCAGATTGGCAACCGAACAACAAACTTCCGTTTAGATTATGGGATCCATCGTCATCATGGCATTGGCTACCTGAATCATACTACCAAGATATACATCCTGTACTCAAGCCTTTACTTGATGAACAGATCGAAAAAATCTTAGAGATGAAGCCAGGTGTTGTTGGCTTCTCATTGTATTACATCTCAGAAGAACCAAGCAAGTATATGATGAAAGAGATCAAAGCAAGAGATCCAAGTATTAAGATATCAGTAGGTGGACCGAACGTACATAAGAGTTGGTTTGACATACAAGACTATTACGACTATGTTGTGATTGGAGAAGGTGAAAAGAACTTGTTAGTCATGTTAGAAGAAATTGAAGAAGGTGTAGAACATGAAGGCACAAAGATATTAGATCAAGCAGAAAGTGAAAGAATTAATATCAACAATTTACCTATGCCAGATTACGAGTCTATTGACTTTAGTTTATATGATGTACCTAATGGTGTCAACTCTGAGTTCAGTCGAGGCTGTACAGCAAAGTGTACATTCTGTGAAGAAACTCACTTCTGGAGATACAGACAAAGACAGGCAGTAGATTTGATTGACGAAATCGAATGGTTGTATTATAATAAAGGCACAGATGTTATTTGGTTTATTGACTCACTGATTAATGGTAACGTTAAAGAGTTAAGAGCATTTGCACTTGCATGTAAAGCCAAAGGACTTAAAGTTAGATGGACAGGTTATGCACGTTGCGATAAACGTATGGACTTAGAATATCTACAAGACTTAGCAGACGGTGGTTGCATCATGTTTAATCTAGGTTGTGAGTCAGGCTCACAGAAAGTATTAGATGACATGCACAAAGGCGTAACAGTAGAAGCAATGGAGCAGAACTTCATTGACTGTAAGAAAGTAGGCATCTGGTGTGCAACTAACTGGATCGTAGGCTTTCCAACAGAAGACTACCAAGACTATTCAGACACTATGACATTCATGTGGCGTAACAAAGACAACAACATGAACAACGCAGGACTCGGTGTTGGTTACGGACTCGGCCCTGAAACGATTGTCGGACAGAATCCACATGCTTACAACATCTCTTGGCACAAGTATCAAGGACATTGGATATCAAATGACTTTAAGATGGGCGGAACTCATGTAATGATGAGAGTTAAACTCATTCATATGTTCTTAGACTTCTTTGAGGGTATGTCAGAAGTACCTGTTACTTATCCTGTACGAGATGCATTAAAGAAAGAACATTATCACATTATATTAAATGATGAAACAACAAAGAAAGATGTTCCTTATGAAGAATTTGACTATCACATCATACAAGATAATATTTTAGATGCAAACGGCAACACTAATGTATTTGCTAATCATTTGGTTAATGAGATATGGCCTTTCTTAAGAAATCTTTGGAGAGCAAGAGGTGGGTACAGAGCAAACATTAAGTTTAATCCAGAGATAGATTTAAAAGAGTTTGGTCAGCAGTATGGCCCGGCTATGTTTAATGCTGAATACAATTTTGAAATCAGTGATGAAGGTATTTGGGAAGCAGACTTTGATGTTAAGTTTGAACAAATAGATAATCCATATGATGACAGAGAAACTCCAGAGAATGGAGGACGTAAAGGTGCGTTCTATGCACAAGACTACTCACGTATACAAGCAAACACTGCCAAACGTGCAAGAAAGTTAGCAAAAGCAGAGTGGGACGTTAACGAAGGTAGATCAGGACAAGACTTTACTGATTTACTACGTGAAGAAGAAGAACTAAATGCAAGTATTGACTTTTCATTTGAACATCATTATAAAGGTACAGGTGATTGGTCAGACACCGAACCATATGTCATAACACTTGCAGAAAAAGCAGAAAGACGAGACAACACAAAAGACTTAGACTTGCCAGAGAAAGCAGAAATGGAACAAGCAATCACGTTAGACTCAATTATTAAAAAGAAACCTCAACAAGGCAAGCCTAAACTTGTCTCTACATTCGATGCGAAACTATTACCATGAACCCAATATTAGAATTAGAACAAAAAGTATCAGACTTCTTCGGATCACCTTATGCAGTAGCAGTTGATTGTTGTACACATGGTATCGAACTATGTTTACGTGTTTTAGATGAAGGTGATGCAACTTTTGACTATCAATACACATGCCCTAAGTGGACATACTTGTCAGTACCTATGACATTTGAAAAACTAAATTTAGATTGGAACTTTACTGATGAAAAATGGGCAGACTATTATTTAATAGGCAATACTAACATTTATGATGCGGCTGTGTTGTGGGAAAAGAATTCATATATTCCTTCAACTATGATGTGTGTTAGTTTTCAACTTAAAAAACATTTAAGTTTGGGTAAAGGCGGAGTAATATTACTTGACAATGCTGAAGATGCTGATATACTAAGACAGATTAGATATGATGGGAGACCACAGTTAGAAGCGCCGTGGGCAGAACAAGACATTCAACTATTTGGTTATCATTATCAGATGACATACGAGACTGCTCAATTAGGAGTAGGCAAATTTTCTGAAGCAATATATAGAGAACCTAAAAAGTGGACATACAAAGACTATCCAGACTTATCTACATATGATATCTTTAAGAAAGGAATACAACATTGAACACAGAGACTGACAGAGGACATTTTGGTGTTACATGGCATAAAGAACATAGATTATTACCTTATGTTCGACCTGTATTATCTACAGAAACAATAGCAAATTTTCACAATGCAGGTTATATAACAAACTCAGCAATTAACTTTACAGTAGAAGAATACAACGAGCCGACTGTTCCGTTATGGGCAACTGATATGGAGAGAATATTTGGTTTGTTCGATCAAACACTTAAATTTACTAGATTAAGTCAATATGATGTTATTCCACCTCACACTATATCAATAACTGATTACTGTTTAGAAAACAAAGCAGATCCTGAAGATGTTATGCATGCCGTTTTACTTTTAGAAGACTGGCAACCAGGGCACTTACTTGAAATCGATGGCATCCCGCATACTAATTGGAAGAAAGGCGATTGGTTCAAGCATTGGGCAGACAGAGAAATATCATATGCCAATGTAGGCAAAAAGAAAATGTATATGGCTCAGTTAGTAGGTAAAGAATCGTTTGTAGGACAACTAGAACATTTATTTCCGCTTAATGTTCCTAATCAACATGAAAAACCAGAGTTGTCACATCCATTTCTACAGCAGACTATTTTGCCTTTGATTAATCCTGTAAGAGATCAACAGCAAATAGACATGATATACATGCATAATGGTTACATCAAAGAATTAGATGACATAACCCATGATCAAGCAGGTGTTGATAAAATTAATACTTACGGTTTAACAATATGGTTGTTTGAACCTATGTGTTCATACTATTCAGATGAAGAATTTACTCAAGGCTTTTATAGTGAGTTTGCTTATCCTGAAGACAAACATCGTATGCGTAGTGTAGAGTTAGATTCTATTGCACGGTATGCACATCGTAACGGCATACAGCCGTATATGATCAAAGTTAAGTCTGGTGAATACGGAATTGCAGAATCGTACCCTCATTATAGTACATTGACATTGGAATGTCAAGACCTATATCTTATGTCACAGCGTCCTATAATAGGGCTAGATGCTTTAGTTAAACAAGATTTCTATAAACATAAATTTACAAAACATTTTATGTCTCTAAATTGGAGATTCACAAAACATCGTCAGATTATTGCAAACTTCTTAGCAGGAGAAAATGGTTATCTAAGTTGGTATTTCAATGACTCATTTGAAGTTGTAAAAGATAAACTTTATTTTGATATTGAAGAATGGACGCACACAAGTCCAGAAGTATTTAAACAATTACATGACAATAATCGTGTATGTCAACTAAACGCACCGTATATTGTTGATAAGCCAAGTGATATAGGAATTAATTCAGAAGAAGCAATCTGGCCTAAAGTTGCAGAATACAAAGATGGACAAACGCCATCATTATATAACACAAAAGAAACTATGTTAGCAAATTTTTACAGAGATATATTTGTAGACATAGTAACAGAAACAAGATTCGCACAATCATGTGCGAACTACAGTGAAAAAGTATTACAACCAATGCAATACATGAAGCCGTTTATATTATTGGCACCACCTTATTCACTAAAGTATATTAAAGAGTCCGGGTATCAAACGTTTGATCAGTTCTGGGACGAATCATATGATGAAACAGAAGATCATGGCGAAAGACTTAGAAAGATATTAGAACTAATTAAATCTATATTAGATAAACCTCTTCCAGAACTACACAACTTGTATGAGCAAATGATGCCTATACTAGAACACAATAGAAGACGATATATGGAACTAACTTGGAGCCCTAATTTTGATGACACGGAGTTTCATTCTTAATGCAAACAAAAGTTTCACATGATGACTTCTTAACATTCTATGGACACGGTGATACTTGGAAGATTGATATTAAATCTTCACCAAGAGTAGCAGGTTCTTATTACGATGAAGCAATTAAAGCCGCACGTATCATATATGAAGAATCTGATAACGATGTTCATGTTATGTTTGGTGGAGGTAATGATTGTGAGTATATGGTTAACGTGTTTAGAAAAGCAGACATACCATTCAAAGTTGCTATTATAAGTTACGGTAAAAATTTTAAATACAATGCACATGACACTAAGTATGCAAGAGATTGGTGTGTGAAATACAAGTATGATCCAATTATAATAGACTTAGACATAGAAGACTTTGTTAAAAGCGGTAGAATGCTTGACGTAGCAGAAGAATCTATGTGTTGTGAATATAGAATGACTAGCACAATGGAAGGTGCTAGTAAAGTAGACGGCACAGTAGTAATGGCAAACGAGCCACAAGTTTGTTCAATGGGTGACGGCACTTGGGCATGGGAAGAATATGAAAGAATTAACAGTTATGGCAACTGGTGGGAGTCAAGAGGTATAAAAGGAACATCAGACTTTGGCTCATACACAGGCGAACAAGTACTTGCATTCTTAGAAGAACCAATCATTAAACGATTAGTAAATAATGAAATGGTAGAATACAAATCTTCAATACCCGTTAAACAAATACTGTATAATCAGAACTCTTGGCATCAAAGACAACGATGGAAGTATACAGGTTGGGAACGATTTGAAAGAACTGAATTATTTGATACTTTAAATGTAAGTTCACAAATGCTAGAGTTAAAACAAAAATACAATGGCAGTTTTTATTTAGACTATGATGAAACTGTAAAACAATTAAGAGGGATAGAATGAAGAAAGAAAAGATATTACTAATTGCTGGATGCTCACATGCCGCAGGATCTGAAATAGACGGTGACGAAGACTCACAATATAACAGAGATCATTCTTATGGTGCATTAGTTGCTAAACAGTTAAAACGCAAACCAGTTAGTATTGCACAAGTAGGTGCAACTAATACAGGTATTAGCAGACAAGTTATGCAATGGTTTCATAACTGTTATAATCCAGACACTATGAATGTTAATGTACTTGTATCATGGACAGAACCTACTAGACTAGAAGTACCTAGTGAAAAAGAACGTAATTATCAGAGTGCATCACATGCAACTGCATGGTATGAAAAAGGCAGTGATTACTTTTATAAAGTTATTATAGGTTGGAACGGAGGAGATGATGAAGAACAAAGATATACTCCAGACTTACATAAATTTATGACTAATCATCAACCTTACTTAGAATATCAAACATATCAATTGATTTTACAAATACAGTATCTGTTGCAATCTCATAGAGTTCCTTATATGATGTTAAATGCAATGCCATTCTTTTTAGATGACATCAATGCTATCAAAAATCTTCTACCCATGGTAGATGATAATAAATACTATCAGTTAAACAATAAAGATGAAGCATTTTATCAAAAATATCAAAAGTTAGGATATGTCAACGACAAAGCAAAGTATTGGCATCATGGCGAAGAACCGCATAAATTATTTGCTGATGAATTGATTAACTTTAATGAGGAATATAAATGTTTAAAAAGATAATTAGCAAACTTAAAAATATTTTACAAAAAATATCAGATTTGTTAAAGATGCCATATATCAAATACAAACGTGAAAAAGAATATAAAAAACGTTTAGCCGAACTTAAAAAAAGAGATCCTTTCATTTACAAATGAGTGAAAAATTAATTAACGCACTCTTTGAGGGTGTCGTAACAGTTGTTTTTGAAAAGATTGATACAAAGGAAATCAGAACTATGCCTTGCACTCTTAATAAAGACTTGCACAAGCAAAGGATTAACATCGAAAGTTTAGGTTTGATGGACACTATAGTATGTTATGCTTTAGATAAAGAAGCATGGCGTGATGTTCGTGTTAATACAATCAAAGATTGGTACAAAGGATATCCAAAAGAAACATGAGTAGAAAATATATAGGTGTCAGTTGTGGCTTCCATGACGCCGGAGTATCTGTTATTGACAGTGAAGGTGAAATACTTTTTGCTGGCCACAGTGAACGATACAGCAAACAAAAACATGACAAAGACTTGTGTCCAGAAATAATTGACGAAGCATTATCACATGTTGATCTAAATGAAATAGCAACGATTCATTACTATGAACGTCCTTGGATTAAAGCATGGCGACAATTTAGAGCAGGTCAGAAGTTAGGACCTTTTAGTTTTTCTACAATCTTTGGTAAAGACACTTATGAAAAATTTACAAATCTTGTAACTCAATCATGGGGATGGGCAATGACAGATGGACATGTTCCTACAATTGTATACACTAACCCACATCACAAATGTCATGCGGCAGCCAGTTTTCAAACATCACCTTATGATGAAGCAACTGTAGTTGTAATTGATGCAATCGGTGAATCTGATTGTGCAACTATATGGAAAGCACACTACAACAAAAGAGGTGTAGCAAAGTATAAGAAAGTTTGGACACTTAAGTATCCTAACTCAATTGGACTATACTATAGTGCAATGACAGCAAGATTAGGCTTACGTCCACTTGATGAAGAATACATTCTAATGGGAATGGCCGCTTATGGCGAGCCTAAGTATGTTGACGATCTTAAAGAAAAGTTTGGTGCCCACACTGACTCGTTATTATTCAAAGAGAACACTCATATCGGCATCGATGATTCATTCTTAGAAGGAGCAGACGAGTTTGATATCGCCGCTTCAACACAAGCATATGTAGAAAGACTTATTCAAATAGTAATGAGAAAAGCAAAAACACTAGGTGACAGTAGTAACTTAGTCTATGGTGGAGGTGTTGCACTTAACTGTTCAGCAAATAGATTCTTAGGTGATTACTTTAAGAACATTTGGATCATGCCTAACCCAGGCGATGCTGGTAACTCATTAGGGGCCGCGGCATTAGGATATGGTAAAAAATTAAATTGGAAAAATGCATTTTTAGGAACAGATATTACAGGTGTTTATCCTGTTACTGAGACTCTTAAAGCATTAAAGAAAGATAAGATCGTAGGCATCGCCTCTGGTCGTGCTGAGTTCGGTCCTAGAGCATTAGGCACTAGATCATTACTAGCAGATCCAAGAGGATCAAAAATAAAATCAGAAGTTAATAAGATTAAAAAGAGACAACAGTTTAGACCTTTTGCTCCTATGATACTAGAAGAACTAGTAGACGAATACTTTGAAATGCCAGTGCATTGGAACAACTCTCCTTACATGCAAGTTACTGCTCCATGTAAGCATCCTAAGAAGTTTCCTGCTATTGTACATAAAGACGGCACAAGTAGAGTACAAACAGTACCCGATGATGGAACAGGCATTCGTAGATTACTAGAAGCATGGTATGAAGAAACAGGATGTCCTATCTTATTAAACACATCATTAAATGTAAGAGGTGAGCCCATGGTTAATGATAGATCCGACGCAGATCGATTTGAAAAACTTTACAAGACCCGCGTAATTTCATAAGTATATAATATGCTTAGAGACGTATTTTACTTTGGTGAAAAGCCAAACGTTCATCCTAGAGAACGACACGCAATCGACATTGATGAGGCTCGTAAAGAAGCCAGTACTGAACACTTTTGGATAATCAATGAGTTCTGTGACTACACTGAATTTGATTGGGAGTTTGACTTTGACTTTCTACCAGATGAAGATGTATGGGCAGAAGAACACAACAATATATGGCCTAGTCAACATCAGAAAGATTCAGGTACATGGTTATGCTCACAAGAACTAAGTGATATCAGAGTCTATCGTGCAGATGTTGCACCAATTAAACGTAAATCTATAAAGAACAATTATTGGAAACTATTTGATAAAATAGATGAAGATAAGTTTGATTTCTCATGGCATCCAGATCCAAATGATCCACCTTACATATATGTATGGGGCAGTAAGTTTGCAACAGCAGAACAAAGAAGTGTCATAGAATATCATACCGAGGGTAATGTAGGACATATCAAGTACATAAACACAATCGTTGAACTTGAACCGTTAACTAAGAATTGGAAAATAAATGAACCTATTAATGAAAGTAAAGTAGACTTTACATGGCGCCCAGACCCACTAGACATAGAGCCATTCATTTATGTATGGGGAAGTAAGTGGGCACCAGCAGAACAAGTACCGATCATGGAGTATCATGTACCAGGTAATGACGGCACAATAAAATACATAGACACTCCTGTTGAGTTAGCAGTTGATATGTCTGTTTGGGAAGTATTAGAAGAAATCGAAGAAGGATCATTTGACTTTACTTGGAGACCTGATCCAAACGAAACAGAATTATTTAACTATGTCTTTGGTAATCAGTTATATGACGGCACAATTATGCCAACACTTATCTATAAAGTAAAAGGTGCTAAAGCAGTCAAACATGTTACTGAGTATACTCCTAAACTAAAATCAAAACCAGAGTTGTTTGACTTTAACGAAGACATTGAAATGCATCTGTTTGATTTTAGTTGGAGACCTAATCCAACTAGTCCACCTTACATCTATGCATGGGGTAATCAATGGAACAAAGTAGAAGACAAAGTTAGTATAGAGTTTAAAGTAGAAGGAGCAACAGAGTATCAGTTTATGCCAGAAACAACTGTGCGTATGCCTTCTCCAATTAATTGGACTATACCAAACAACATTCAAAAGTATTCGTTTGACTTCAGTTGGGAACCTAATCCTAACGAGCCTGCAATGATACATGAGTTTGCTACGCAACATCAGAAAACAGGTGGACCGATCTATACTGTATCCGGTGCAACTGAAACAAAATACGAAAACATATTCTATGCAATAGCATTGCCTACAGAAGATAAGTGGGAAATACCTGACAACATAAACAAAGATTTATTTGACTTCTCATGGCATCCTGATTCTACAGAACCTGTGCCGTACATCTATCACTTCCCAACTCAGTGGGCAATGTCAGGTGGACCTATCTATCGTTGTGATGATGCAGAAGAAGTTAAGTATGTTGATGCACAACAAGCAACAGCATATCATCAAATGTGTAACTGGGAGTTTGATCCTAAAGTTATTGATGAATCTACATTTGATTTTTCATGGCACCCGTATGCAGAAGATGAACCCTACATTTATCAATTTGGTACTCAATGGCAAAAGACAGGTGGTCCAAAGTATATAACTCCTGGCGCACATGAAGGCAGTGCTGTCAAATATATAGACACAAGAATTTTAAAAGCAACTCGTTTAGCAAATACAAATAATTTTAAAGTATTAAATGATTATTGTATCAAAGGGTTTGACTTCTCTTGGCATCCAGACGATACATCAGATCCGTTTATCTATCAGTTTGGTAATCAGTATTACTCTGCTGAACAAATGCCTACATTAGAGTATAGAGTTATCGGAGCAGATGAAGTTAGTTATGTTAATGACTTAATTGCAACACTAGGACATGATAAAACAAACTGGGAAATACCAACAGATATAGATGTAAGTGAGTTTGATTTTAGTTGGAAGCCTAATCCAAATGAACCAGCAATGATACATGAGTTCGGTACTCAATGGCAAAAGACAGGTGGTCCAAGATATTATGTAGAAGGGGCAACTGAAGTTAAGTACGAAGAACAGTTTAAAGCAGTAGCATTATCTAAAAAAAATAACTGGACTATCCCAAATAATATCGATAAAAAGACTTTTGACTTTTCGTGGCATCCGGATGCAACAAGTCCACCTTACATTTATAGATTCCCTACTCAATGGGCACTGAGTGGTGGACCTATATACACAGTTGAAGATGCAGAAGAAGTTAAGTACGTAGAAGATCAAGTATCAAAAGCATTACCTTGTAAAGACAATTGGGAAGTTAATTCTAAATTAATTGATGAAGATGATTTTGATTACAGTTGGCATCCATATGCAGAAGACGAACCGTTTATCTATCAATTCGGTACTCAATGGCAGAAGACTGGTGGACACAAATACATTACACCAGGAGCACATGAAGGTACTGGAATCAAATACATTGATACACGTATTATTAAATCAAAAAGATTACCTGATCCTAATAACAGACATTGGGGAACATTAGGTAACTATCAAATCAAAGACTTTGACTACAGTTGGCACCATGATGAAACAGATGAACCATTTGTTTATCAATTTGGTAACAAGTATTATTCAGCAGAAGAAATGCCTACGATTGAATACAGAGTTGTAGGGGCAGAGACAGTCAAGTATGTACATGATGTAGTAGCAACACTAGAAGAAAGTGTTGACGGTTGGGAGATATCAGATGATTTAGATACTACAGGATTTGACTTTGGTTGGAGACCATCTCCACTAGAAGATCAACCATACATCTATCAATTTGGAACGCAATGGCAGAAGACAGGAGGACCTAAGTACATAGTTGAAGGTGCACTTGAAGTAAAATATGTTGAAGGCAACATTGCACACAAACTACCTAATCAACCATGCAAGTGGACTATACCAGAAGGCATTGATATTGATGGCTTTGACTTCTCATGGCATCCAAATGATTTAGACGAACCATTCATTTATCAGTTCGGTACACAGTGGGCATTAACCGGTGGACCGACATACACAGTTGAGGGAGCAACTAAGATCAAATATATCGAGCAACCAGTTGCAACCTCGTTAGATAGTGGTGACAGAACAAACTGGAAAGTCCCACAAGATATCGAAGACTTTGATTTTAGTTGGCACCCCTATGCTGAAGATGATCCATTTATCTATCAATTTGGCACACAGCATCAAAAGACAGGTGGTCCAACATATACAGTAGACGGTGCAACAGACATTAAGTATGTTGATACAAGAATTATTAAAGCACGTAAATTAGCAAACAGCAAACGTATGCATTGGGTAGTGCCTGGTGACATAGACGTAAGCAAGTTCGACTTTAGTTGGCATCCAGATGAAACAGCAGATCCAGCAATCTATCAGTTCGGTAGTATAGTAGGTAAAGACGATGGTCCTAAGTATGTTCAGCCTGGTAATGACGGTAAAGTTTTATTCTTACAATCTATCGAAGCAGACAATGTTATACCTGATGAAATAGATGTTTACTTTATAGAAACAACATTAGAAGATTTAGTAGCAAATCATCCAGACGAAGTGTTTTGGGCATTGAACATGGACTTAGTCTATACAGACTTTGACTTTAGTTGGAGACCTGATGTTTATCAGTCTAACTATATTCATGCATTTGGTTCTAAAGACAATATCAATACACAAACATATTTTGTGAACTCAGCAATCTTTAAAGATGCAACAATTAACTATGTTGAGACTGACACGATAGGAGAGATTCAAGCCAACTTAGATATGTTTTATGTAGATAGAGGAAACAAAGAATCAAAAGAACGTTTTGCTAAACTGCAAGAAAGATATCCTAACATACAAAAGACAAGATACTTAAACTCTTGGGTAGAAACTGCTCGTAGATGTATTAACAGATCAACTACTAGTCTGTTATGGATACTAAATTCAGAATTAGATTATGAAGAATTTGATTTTGATTACTATCCTAACCCTTGGCAGATGAAGATGGTTCATGTGTTCGGTACGCAATGGTCACATTGGGGTACAACATACCTAATTGCTAGAGAAACATTTAATGAAGACACCAAATACATTAACGTTATCGAACACTTAGACAATCTTAACTTTGTTAAAGACATCAGAGCAAGAGCAACTGAATGTGTTTACGATGTTGTAGTTGTCGATCATGGCAATAAACATACAGAAGCAGTTGTTAAACAATTACAAGAGAAAGCACCAAGACAACGTGTAAGCACGGTTGAACATGACACTGATTACGTGACAACATTAAAGAATATTGTAGATAAATTACCCACACGGAAAGAGCATTACGTATGGATCGCATCATCTATTTGTGATTACGGCGACTTTGACTTGTCCTACATATGCGATCCTTTTGCACGTGATCAGTTACATGTTTTCCCAAGTAACAAACAAAAGTTTGGAGATACATTCTTTATAGATGTTAATAA
>Ga0257110_1000454_pt1 | contig 20022 bp, 16 predicted proteins | sample LP_taG_7_FD_190184 | JGI IMG/M metagenome (GOLD analysis project Ga0257110, IMG submission 190184) | Marine microbial communities from Northeast Subartic Pacific Ocean, Canada - LP_J_2015_P26_10m | ecosystem: Environmental > Aquatic > Marine > Oceanic | place: Canada: Northeast Subartic Pacific...
TACCTTGTAGTAATCTTTTCTATTGCGGTGCAGGGATTGACGCTGAAGCCGCTTATTTCACGGTTGCTTGCGCAGGGTGATTTGGACCTAAAGGAAAAATAACTGAGGCCCTATTCTGAGTCGATTTTCAGGGTGGGCTTCCAGTTAGGAAAGCTCGATGTAAGCTTCGCTTTGTATTTGGTAGCGAGAGATTTGTTCCCGTAGTTTTTCGCAGCTAAGTAGACTCCGTGAAGTGCCCGGGGTTGTAAGAGAGGATCGTCTGGAACCGTGGGGATGGCGACGCGAAATTCTTCAAGAGCTCCAAGCCAGCGATTTTGAAGGAGGGCAACTTCACCGCTTACGATATGAAGACCGGCGACATGGGGTCCGGAAGCATCGATAGCTAGGCCTTTGGCTACTGCTTCTAAAGTCTCAGGGTAGAGCTTGAGTCCGAGGCGGGATTCGGCGAGATCAAGATAAGCATCTGCTTGCCAACGGGCGTTTTGTTTTTGTCCGAGTAAAAGAAGGCTTGTCTTTTGTGCTTTGGAAAAGCGGCCTGAACGATTTTGTGCTTTGGACAAAATTCTCCAAACTCCAATTTCTGTTCTTTTTGGGTTTTCGGGATTAGTGCCTCTTTCAAGGTAGTCGGCAGATTTTTCGATCTGGCCATCGTGAAACATCTGAACGCCGAGCCATGAGAGCATATTCTGGGGTACTTTTTTAGCCGGAGCCTGAGCATAGACTTCTTGGAGAGCTGCGTGTAGCGCCATTTTATTACGGGAGTTAAAGGAACTTAAAATGAGAAGGTCACCCACGGGTTGATTGTAAAACTCAGGAACGAGTTCCCTTGCTTTGCGAAGGTAGGGGGGAGCTTTGCTATATTTTCCGAGCTTGTAATATCCCCACCCAACCCAGTAGTTGGAATTAGCAATGGTGTCGACGGGTAGATCTTGAAACTCGGCCAAAGTCCGGCGATACCGAGCGATCATGCTCTCATATTTCTTTTCCCGACGAAGCACGCGAGCGCTGCCTTGGAGGGCGAAAGCGGCATGGGTTGTTGCAGGACTGAGAGCAAGGGTTTGTTCAAAATCCTTCAAAGCTGATGTGTAGTCACCGAGTGAGAGATGAGCTTCGGCGCGTTTGTTGTAAACCTGAGCGGCGCGAGGATCACTAGGGAACTCGGCGAGGAAGCGTGAAAAACTCCTATTGGCTCCGTCGAATTGGCCCGATTCGCTTAGGCACCATCCATGTTTGAAAAGAAGCTCGCGTTGCATTTTAGTATCAAGGGAGCTTCGGTCGATATTTGAAAAAATCAGAGCTGCGTCTTCCAGTTCATTGCGAGCATAGAGAGTTTCTGCTTGCAGAAAGCGGGCGGAATGGAGGTGTTTGTGGTTCGGGTATTTTTGGGCGTAGAGTTCAAAAAAGATGTCCACACGCTCGGAGAAGTCCGGATTTTTGAGGCAGTAATCACATTTTAGGCACTGAAAGGAAGCTTCGAAAGCCTTATGGCTTTTTGGAAGTGCTCGATCAACCTTACGGTAGCATGCCCGCGCATTTCGATAATCCTGCTCGATGAGATATGCTAGGCCGGCTCGCTCGCAGCGGCGGGCTTCAAGCTTGCCGGTGGCTCCAAAGTCCCCCTTCTCATAAAGAATGATGACGGTATCCCAATCTTTTTTCTTTGAATACAGTCCCATAAGTGAAGTTTGAGCACGGGCCTTATTGGTGGAGAGGTTTCGTCGTTGATCGGGCGTTAGCGATGGGGTGTTACTCGACATACCTAGGATCATTTTAAGGTGGGAGTCCTTGCCGTCTTCTAGAGCCAGTTCAGCGGAGGCCAAACTTGTATAGAAAACAGCTTGAGTATGGTATTGGCTACGTTGTTCCGATGTGACGAGTCCTTTTAGTAGTCGAATAGTGGTTTCGAAATCGTCTTTTTCGAAATATTGGAATGCGAGCATGAAGCTGGCCCAGTCTTTATGAGGATGTTTTTCGGTGTCGATAATCCGGCGAAGAGCGACGGTAGCTTCGGCTTGACGATTTAGTTTGAAGAGACATTCGGCCTGCTTGGTCATCGCGCTGTGGCGTAGATTTTTTTCGGTGAGATTCTGTGAGGCGAGCTGGAAGTATTTTTCAGCCTCTTCCCAATTATCCTCACCAATCGCGAGATAGGCCATTTGCCGGGAGGCTTGTCCTACGTAAGCTCCCCTAAGGTGGCGTTCGACCAGGAAGCGGTAAGTGTTTTTAGCTTCTGCGATTTCCCCGAGGCTTTGGCGGGCATAACCAAGATGGAATCGGGCTGCTGACTCGTTTTTGGATCCGGAATAAGCTCGAAGATACTTGGTATAAAGTCTAATCGCGTAGGTTATATAGCGTTGTTTTTGAAGATTGTCAGACTGCCTTATCCCAGCTTCGTAGTACTGTTCGGCTTCCTGAAAAGCGCGTTCTTCTTTCCTGCTTTGAGCTATCGCTGGGGAGAAAGCGAAGTAGCTGAAGATTAGGGTAATGAACGTGTGCCTTATCGAGTGGGGGATTACCATGGCGCGATTTAGTGGTTGCGAGAAAATACCTCGCCTGAGGACAGTCTCATGATTTAACGAGAAAATCAACCTCAGGCAGGTTGGAAGTTGACTTGTCCACGGTGCTCCATCTCGCTATCAATCGCCGTATGGAACATCATGTTTATTTTTGGCTGAACGGTAATCGGCAAAACGATAGGGACCGCGCTTCTTTTGAGAAGGGTATTGAAGAGCTATTGTTGTCTCCGAACGTCGCCTCATCCCATTGGGGGAAACCGGCGGAAACTGCGGAGCGGCCGGTGACCGATCATTCGTTTGATTATGCGATTTCGCTGAAATTTGAATCAATGGAGCGCCATGATTCCTACCAGAATGGCGATCCGATTCACGATAAATTCATCTCGGGATATAAGGAGTGGTGGTCAAAAGTTCTCGTAATGGATCTGGCCTAGAAATAATAATAGAATACATGAGGGCAAATGATTTGGACCCTTACCCTCACTTGGACTAATCGTATGAACGTGACATAATATATGTAACGTCTGTCGATCAAACTATTTTACTCCGGGCGCAATTCCTGACCCATTTTTTGCTAAAACGTTTCGCTCCCTCAGAAAAATTACGACTCTCTGACTTTTCGGGTATTATTATAATCCCGGACGATGAAAACCGATGCTCCTGAAAGATAGGGATCTAAAGCAAACTGAAAGTTACCCTCACTCTGGATATTCTTATTAAGATTTTCCGTATAATAATATGGTATTTTGCCAATATGGAAGGCCTTCTGTTTATGAATCGACAATCTTTCCACCTTGCTTCTGGTTGCCTCAGTCTTGGTTTCACTTTGAAAGTAATGGACTCAGGCGATTGGGGCCGAGAGTGATAATTCTCCGTGAACCGAGAATTCGATTTGCGCGAGATATTAAAAATCAAAGTTTCGTGCTTTTTTGCTTTTTTGAACACTGTTCATATGATCTAGTGCCGAAAGTTAAGTTACACCTAACATTGTCATGAGTTCTACTACCGCTAAAAATACTGTTATGTCCGAAAAGAAGGAGAAAGTTCCCGCTGCAGCTGCAGCAAAAGGAGATGAAAAACTTGTCGCCGCTCGCAAGAAGAACCTCGATCTTGCGATCACTCAGATTCAGAAAGATTTTGGTGAGGCTGCTATTATGCGCTTAGGTGATGATAAGCGCATGAACGTCGAGGCCATTCCAACCGGGAACCTTGTCATCGACCGCGCTCTTGGGGTGGGCGGTTTCCCACGGGGTCGGATTGTTGAAATCTTCGGACCAGAATCGTCCGGTAAAACTACCCTAACTTTAACCGCAATTGCCCAAGCCCAAAAGGCTGGAGGTCTTGCTGCCTTCATCGATGTTGAGCATGCTCTCGATCCTCAGTATGCTCGTCGTCTTGGCGTGAATTTGGATGACCTTTTGGTCTCTCAACCCTCTTCTGGAGAAGAAGCTCTTCAAATCGTTGAGACTCTTGTTCGCTCCAATGCCATTGACGTCGTTGTTTTGGATTCGGTGGCCGCGTTAGTAACCAAACAGGAACTATCCGGAGAGATCGGAGACTCGACCGTTGGAACACAAGCACGCCTTATGAGTGCGGCAATGCGGAAGCTGACAAGCTTCATTTCCAAAGCACGTACCACCTGTATCTTTACAAACCAGATTCGCGAGAAAATCGGCGTGATGTTTGGAAGTCCCGAGACGACTCCGGGCGGGCGAGCACTCAAGTTTTTTGCTTCTATTCGAGTTGATATTCGCCGTATTGGACAAATTAAAGCAACTGACGGAACCGTTCAGGGGAGCCGCACCAAGGTGAAAATTGTAAAGAATAAGGTCGCACCTCCATTCACAGATGCGGAATTTGATATTATGTATGATGAAGGGATTTCTTCGGTTGGGTCCTTGATTGATCTCGCTCAAGAATTCGAGATTATTCAGAAGCGTGGAAGTTGGTTTAGTTACGATGGTTCACAGTTGGGCCAAGGACGCGATGCGACTAAGACTGCGCTCAAGGAAGATGAGGCTCTCTATGCCGAGATCGAAGAGAAGGTGAAGGGGGCGATGGCTGATTAACAAATCAGGAAATCTTACGATTTTCACTGTCTAGATCCTGCGAGTCTCATCTGACTCGCGGGATTTTTTTGATACTTCCCATGCGAGTCAAACAAGTAGTGGTCTGCTTCAAGTTTATGATACCGCTTGTGAGTAAGATAACTTGTAAGAAACCTGGATGATCCTATTTCCTAGCAAGCTGACAAAAGGATAGCGTGTATTTCGCAGCCTAGACTTCTTGCGATTTGTTTGTTTTCGATTCCTATTCAGTAATAAAAATCTCAGCCTCAATGGCTAGCTCAGCACTCTAACTAGTTCTATTTACTCCTTACTTATAGAAAATATGCTGCATGTAGTGACGTTTAGATCTTTTTCTTGCACGGGGCAGGTCAGCGGGGTGATTTGAATAGATTTTAACTTAAGTCTGAAGTTTCAGATCTACTGGAATCGTTAGAGGATAGGATCAAAGCGCTGGGGTTATTGCCTCCAGCGTAATAAGAAGATTTGGGGGACAAATTTCAGGCCCTCTAAGTCCAAGAAAAAACCATATAGTTTAGAGCCATGATTATTTCGATCAATACTTGATCGTTCGGTCAATATGGGAAAACCTACTCAGTCGTAAGAATGCTAGCAAACAACACATTTTCCGAGATTGGAAAGGCCATTGAAGATCATACTTCGTTTGTTGTTGTCAGTCACGTTCGCCCGGATGGAGATGCAATAGGATCGATTCTGGCACTTGGTCATGCCTTGGAGCAAATGGGTAAATCAGTGCGTTACTTAAATAATGATGGATGCCCTCAGAGTCTGAAATTTCTACCAGGTTCGGAGAAAATTGAGGTTTCAAGAGACGTCGGGTTTTTGGATGCCGAGGTCGTATTTACCTTGGATACAGCTGCCCATACGCGAATTGGTGAGGAGAGCCTTGAGGCAATTAAAAATGCGAAATTGCTGATTAATATCGATCATCATATTTCCAATCCTGGTTATGGAGATTTAAATTATATCGATTCAAAAAGTCCAGCTACCGGTCAGATTATTTATGAATTATTGATCGCGTTGAATCTCCCGGTGTCTGAGATCTCCCGAGACTCAATTTATGTGGCAGTCTCTACCGACACTGGGTCTTTTCAATATCCAGGAACAACTCAAAGAACATATGAAATGGCTGCTGATTTGGTGGGCCGGGGATTGAATGTTGGAGAAATCAATCAATTGACTTATGATAATCAACCTTACCGGAAGGTCGAGCTGATGAGGGCTCTGCTCAATAGTCTCGATCGGAGTTATGATGGTCTGATCGTTTGGTGGGATCTCCGTATGGAAACTAAAAATGAATTGGGTTTAGTAGATGAAGATACCGAGGGGATGATTGATTTCATTCGTTCCGTAAAGGGGGTAGTGGTCGCGGCCTTCTTTGAAGATCTAGACGGTGGCAAGGTGCGCGTCTCGTTACGCTCAAAGTATTCAGGTGTGAATGCTAGCGAGATTTGTGGAGTTTTTGGTGGTGGCGGTCATTCGCTTGCAGCTGGAATTCGGATGGTGGGGCCCTTGGAGGATGCCCGAAAGAAAGTTTTGGTGGAAATTCGCGAAGCGATAAAACTTGCCGGAATCTCATAGTGAACTGATTTGATGCAAAATTCTAACGATCTACCAAGTGGCGTGCTCTTGATTGACAAGGCTCCTGGAATGACTTCTCACGATGTGGTTGCGATTGCCCGTCGCCAGCTCAATATTAAAAAGATCGGGCACTGTGGGACGCTCGATCCGATGGCCACTGGTCTTCTCATGCTGGTTATAAATCGTGCGACGAAGATTCAGGATCTTCTAATGAGTGAGGATAAGACGTACGCCGGGACTCTCACTCTTGGAGCAACGACCTCGACGCAGGACAAGGAGGGCGAGATTCAGGTCGAGAAAAATGTTCCCGACCTTAACACCGAGCAGGTTTCTGCTGCTTTTGAAAAATATACAGGTGACTTTGAGCAGATTCCTCCAATGGTATCCGCTATTAAAAAAGATGGAGTTCCGTTGTATAAGCTGGCGCGTAAAGGTCAAGTGGTCGAACGAAAGCCACGTTCCGTCTATGTGAAGAATTATAATCTCACAAAAATTGATGTGCCAAATATTGATTTTGTAGTGGATTGTTCGAAGGGGTTTTATGTTCGAACTTATGCGCATGATATCGGGCAAGATCTGGGGTGCGGTGCTCATTTGAGTGCACTCCGACGAACTCGTTCTGGAACGTTTACTCTCGAGCGCGCTGTGCCAGTTGCCGTATTGAAAGAGGCGAGCACGGAAGATCTCGTGAATTCATTTATTAGTCTTGCTGAAATTTCCCTGATGCGGGGTGCTTGATTTCTCGAGATCTTTTTTTGTAGCGCGGTCACAACATGAAACGTCTTCCAATTATATTCGTTGTTCTTAGTCTCCCTCTTTACCTGCTTGATCAGGTCACAAAGTGGTGGGTAGTTTTTCGGTTTCGCGAGCCTCTATCGAGTGACTTCCACACTCCCGATGAGCATGAGGAAGTAATTGAGGGTTTTCTTTGGTGGTGGCGAATCCATAACCAAGGGGCTGCGTTTGGATTGGGGAATGGAACTTCGTGGGCCCCTTTTGTTTTCCTTCTAGTTTTAATTTTCGCCTTGGTCCTTATTTTTGTTTTTTGGAGAAAGGGTGCCTTTGCTAATCTTCCAGCGAAATTCGCTGCGGCACTCTTGGTTGCGGGGGTTCTTGGTAATTTGACGGATCGGTTATTCCAAGGGTTTTGGTTGGAGAAGCATAAGGAAAAGCCATTGGTTACGAGGCTCTCCAAGGGATACGTCGTAGATTTTATCCGCGTGAAATTGCCCGGATATGAGAAGATTTCTCCACAGAGCCGGGGCTTCTTCCCAACCTTTAATGTTGCTGATTCCTGCATTTCAGTAGCGGCTGGTTTGCTCTTTCTTTCAGCATTTCGCCCGGAAGAATCCAAGAGAGAAAAACGGGAGGCGTCTGAAGGTTAAGTCTTTTCAGGCCGGCGTTGTTCCTTGAGCTGACGTGCGATAACTTTAGCTTTTGCTCTTTGATACCGGGTCCTAGGAAGAATCTTTGGCATTAATGCCGAGAGAAGGTAGACAAGTGGATAGGCTAGAATGAAAAGGAGGATGCCCAAGGAAAGAAATCCAAGAATAAAACTTCCGCCGTTGAGATACTCTCCCTCCATTCCGGGGAAAATACTGAGTGGGATCTGAATCTTTTCGAGAAGGGGAGGGATCGGAATGTGCAAAGATCCCCTGAGGAAGTCGCCGAAATTTTCCTGAAAGAGGACGATAGGGATCTGGGTAACGGGATTGGTGACCCAGCAAGCGGCTAGTGCAATTGGGATATTGGCCCGAAATGGGACGGCCCAAATTCCAGCTAAAAGCATTTGACCCGGAATCGGAAGTTGGGAAGCAAAGAGTCCAATGGCTAGGCCACTCGCCACGGAATCGCGGCAAGGGTGCCAAAGATCTCTTTCGAACATTGGTAAAATTGTCCCCTGAAGCCAGATGCGTCGACGCATCACCGGACTTCTCAGGAAGCGGTAGGTTTTCCGGACAATTCGAAGATAGCGACGTTTCAGCCCTGAGATCATGAATGGTAAAGGATGACTTTGATAAATGTGAAACGGGAGCGAGGCCTACCAGAGAGCATTAAACTCCTTGCTGTTTCTACTCAAACGAATTCGCTCAAGGTGTTCTGTTACTTCATCACACCAAGGTCGGAATTCTTCTGGGATGGGAGCTTCTTTTTGTATCCATTCGCCAGTTTTGGGGTGAGTAATTCCCAATCGCCAGGCATGAAGCATAAGTCTAGAGGCCCTAAAAGGTTGGCGACTTGGTTTGCTGTAAATAGGGTCACCAAGCAGGGGGTGTCCGAGAAAACGATTATGAACCCGGATCTGATGCGTCCGGCCGGTATGTAATGCGCAAAGAATGAGTGAGGTCCCGTCTTTCGCAGTGTGAAGTCGATGCAGGTCGGTAATTGCGGGCTTTCCGTTCCCCAGATTACAGACATTCATCCTTTGACGGTGAACGGGGTGTCGCGCGATATTATTGGAAATAGTTTGGTGTATTAACTTCGTTTCTGATTGTGCGACGCATAGGTAGAGTTTTGCGGTTTTACGTTCGGAGAATTGTTGAATTAAATGTTTGAGCGCAGCATTAGTTTTTGCGGCGACGAGGCATCCTGATGTGTCCTTGTCGAGGCGATGAACAATACCCGGTCTGTTATCTCCTCCTTCTTGTGCAAGTTTACCCGAGCAGTGATGAAGCAATGCGTTCACTAGAGTTCCGTCTTCGTTTCCGGCAGCAGGATGAACCACCATACCGGTTGTCTTATTTATCACGATAAGCTCATCATCTTCGTAAAGAACCGAGAGTGGAATATCCTGTGGTTGGGGCTCACTTGGTGTGTCTTCTGGAATGTGAACTGAAATTGAATCGCCTAAGCTCACTGAAGCCCGAGCTTTAACTTGTGTGCAGTTGAGGAGAATGTGCCCGTCCCTGATCAAGCTTTGAATACGTGAGCGCGATAGTCCCGGCAGTGCCGAAGCAAGAAAGGCATCAAGCCGTTTACCACCCCCATCTGACACCTTAAGAGTCATGACAACAAAAGAGTTCTTAGCCGCGGAAGAGAATAAGGATTCCGGCAAAGAGGCAACCTGCAAGATTAGCCACAAGATCCCAGCCGGTGTTAACATATCCGCCTACGTTTGTCTCGGGGATTACGAGAACAGCAATAAACTCAATAATTTCATTTAAAGCTCCAAGTCCCATTCCAGCGAAAATGCAAAGGGCTATCATCCCCAAGGAAGGAAAAAGTTTTCTGCCAAATCGCTGCTGCACGCTTGCTCGAAGAGCCTCCCATGTAAGCCAGGTGCAGGCTCCAAAGCCAAAGGTATGGACGCAGTGATCAAATTTGAGCCATTGTCCTGCTACCCACCATGAATAGAGGACTTGGTTTTCGCCATCAAAATCCCATCCATCTGGCAGGCTGATTAGTCCACCGGCAAAGTGCACGGCGCCCCAAAAAGCGAAGCACCAAAGGAGAAAGTTGGAGAAATTAACGCGCCCATGCATTAGGGCTACAACACCAGCCACAATGACAAAGAAAGGAATGTAAACTTTGAGGAATTCCCAATTCTGCTGTGTCACTGCTGCGCTGATGGCAGCGACCAGATAGAGCGCAACCGCGAGGATAATGGAGCGGGGGTATTTTGCTTTTCTCATGACCGTTCGCAAAAGTACGGGATTTCGAACCAAATCGCGAGAGTAAAGAATAAACTACTTTTGGTAGGCGATCACCCTATATTCAAGATCGCCGATATGATAGGCTAAACGAATTAATGGAAATGCCAATAAGAGGGAAGGTCTCGTTATGATTTTTTTCAATAAGGTAACGAGTAAATATGGTTTTCGAAGAGGGAGCTGGATCGATCTCCAAAAGAGTGTAGACCAGGTCGGAGCGACTTCTCTTGAAAGATTCTGTGAATAGACTTTTTTAAGATCTGTTGCCTTGGAGGAAAGTGAAAAGATTGATCGCCATGGTGGAAGGTTTCCAGTTGTTGCGAGGTAACGGAGAAAAAAGTTGGATCCTGTTTCAGAGAACCAATCGCAGATTACGATGCGCCCACCGGGTTTCAGCGCGGGGATCGTGTGCTTAAGAAGGTCCTCAAAGGAATCGAAGTGCGAGAGGCTTTCGATCGCAATGACACCTGAAAGTGATTTTGGCTCGAGTTGTTGTTGGAGCCAATCTCCTTGAAGGATTGTTAATCCGGCGCGAGGAGTGATTTGCGAGGCTTGTTTCTCAGAATTGGTATTCGCTAATACCTCACAACGGTAGTGGTCTAAGATTTTGTGCGCGAGAATTCCGTAACCGCATCCGATATCGGCGATCGTTCCTTTTGGATCCAATTGTTCTAAGGCAAGGTCGATCAGTTCTTCCTTGGCTTCTTTAATCGATTCGTGGCCTGTAATCCACGCACCATGGTGAAGAGAACGTCCCCAAATCTCACGGTAGAAAAGGTCGAGGTCATCATAGATATTTTTCGCCATGGATTAGGAAATGAAAGCTGCGAGGCAGAGAAGTCCGACAATCAAATCCCGGAGGCTAAAGTGTTTTGCTCCGGATGATGTCCTAATGAATTTAAAGAGCGCCCCGGTAGGGCAACCAAATTTACAGTATGCCAATGGACTGAAGATTGATGCAACAAGTCCGACAATGGCGATTGTGATTGTGGCCAATCCGGCCGAACGCCAGAGCCAGGCATCAAAGCCTTCCCAGTCTGCCAGATTCCACGAAGCTCCTATGACAGTCGAAGCGATCAAAATGAGGAGGATGAGAGTAGGTAACATCGAAAGAAGTTTATGTAGCTTTGGCGGAATCTTGATCGGCTTCACTGGGAGTTTCCCAAGCCATCTTTGCAGGAAACCATGGGGGCAAATCTGGTGGCAGTAGATTTGGTGCCCTGTTGCCCAGGGAGTTAGAAGAGCTGCTGCGGCAAGAAAGAGGAGCCCCCAAGAGTCCGAGAAAGGGAGCCCGTGTCGTGCCCATCCGAGTAAAAGGGCTTGGGAAATAAGATCGCCGAGGATGATTCCGAGGACAATTACGACTGTGATTTGCCAGAGAGTACGGGCTATTAGATTTCCGCGTAGGCGGGTAAAGGAAAAGAGGGCTGCTCCAGCTGTGAGAGTGACGAGAGCGATATTGCGCCACGGAATTTGGCGGAGAGGCGGTTCACGATCTGATTCAAATCTTGCGAGACGCCGGGCGACGCCGTCTGCGATTGCCCAGGATGTGTGGGTAGCTCCGCTAATTCCTTCAACTTTTGATTGATCAGTAACTAGAATTTCTTCGACAGTCATGCCGTTGTAGAGGTTGAGCCAGTTCGGGTTATCCAGAATCCGCTCGAAGTATTCCTCGTTATCGTAACTTTTTCGAAAACGAATCCGGGCCACTTTTTTTGCCTTATGATCAAGCACGATCAGAATGTCGGTTGGTCCCTGGTAGCCATGAAGGTATTCTTGTGAAGGGGCTGTTCGAAGAGCGTAGCCAACGATTTTACGGCTTTCGTCGTACATGCATAGAACACCGGGCCACTCGGGGTGTTTTTTGATGCTATCTGCCTCGGGTAGTTCGGCTGCCAGGATTTCGGTGGGGAAAAGGCGTGAAGTAGTGAGCCCGCCAAGGCGCTCAATGATGCTTCTTGAAATCGCGGTGCTCGTGAGGGTTGACCCCGTGACAGCGTCAATTTTTGGGTTTCCGGGAGAGCCAATACTAAGACCGAGGTGAGCTCTCCAGAAGTTGGAATCGTCCACTACGGATTGGACATGATCCGGAGTGTCGGATGATATGATGATACGCGATCCGATCAGCCTTCCGGTCTTATCAAGAGCTAGAGCAAGGCTCGTGGGACCCGAATATCCCTTGAGGTGATCGCACTCTGGTGAAGTGGTCAGGAAGTAGCCAAGAGACTGGCCCTCTTGGTTAAAGATCTCGTCGTTCTCAATGCGGACCGCTTCTGGGAAGAGAAGAGTGAAGTCTTCTTCGGGGTAGGATAAGGCGCGGTGTGATTTCTCAAAGATTAGCCACGAGATTACCACGACAATCAGAAGCCGGTAGAGCCGAATCCAGAGCTCTGTTCCTCCTAGCATCTTCTCTAATTACCTCAATTTGAGAAGTTGAATGGCATCAATATGAAGATTGCCAGCTGCTTTGGAAGTGATCGTAAACTTGGCTGGGAGGACATCGATAAAATCAAAGGCACCAAGGGAAGTGTAAGTTTTCTGGGCTGGCGTTTTGGTTTGATCAAGAATGACGGTCTCAGCCCCCTTAGCGTGAGTAAGGATGAGCTCGGCTACGGTTGTGCGGTTTTTGTGGTTGAGCCAGTGAACCCGCACTTCGTATTTTCCGGAATCTTTGACACGAATGTTGTAGGTAGCCGTTGCAGGGTGGGGGGCATATTGGTAACCCCTTCCATGATTGGGTCTGAGGCCATCGCCCTTTTTCCATGATCCTTTAAGTTTTGCTTTAACGTCGTCAAAAACGAGCCCCTTGAGGTTGATGATATTCCGTTTCTGTGGTTTGACTCTAAGACCGTCCTTGGGAACCGGCGGGATGGTCAGTGGCGCATTGAGGCTCTGCCTGCGGGCGCGGCCTGGCTTCTCCATGAGGTCGATCAAGAGGGAGAGATAGTTTTGATAAACTCCGCGGGGAGAGGTTTTACGATTGGTGGCAATCCAAGCGGCCTTTCCGACCACTTCCCCCATCATTCCACAGGTGCGCATGACACGGGTGGTGCCGAGGGCACGGCGATCTACCGAAACACATCGACCTGCCATAAAGAGGTTATCAATATCCTTGGAGTAAAAACAGCGGTAAGGGATGTTATAGCCGGACTTCCGGTCGACCTTGCGATCGTGCACCGCGATTGCAACAAAAGGGTTCTCTTTTGCGACGCCCTTTTGGAATTCTTTTCTTGGATAGTGAAGATCGATAGACCAAGTGGTGGGAACGCTTGCATCGGGGAATTCTTTTTTTGCGGCGATATCATTCCCGGTGAGAACAATATCGCCTTCGAGTCGGCGGGATTCGCGGTTCCCTCCAACGAAGGCCATCCACATGAGCTTAGCGCTAGCATCGGATTGCTTGATGTGGGCAAAAGCTCCGAAGTTTGCGCGAAGATTCCAGTCGCGGATTTCCTCAAGGTCGTTGATCGGGTGTTTGTCGTAGCCGCCCTCCCAGAACCATTCGGCTTTTTTGAATTTCTGATAAGGTCCGCGCGAACCGTGAAGAGAGGGATAGTCGCCTTTGCCGAGCGGCAGCGCCCATGGCGTTTTTGGCCATTCGTTTTTTTCGCCGGTGTCTTGCACAGACCACATATTAGACATCCCCATGTGGCCTTTTTCAGCCATCATAAATTTGGCGCCAGCTTGTGCCCCAATGGTGCCATGTCCCGTGGAATCGCAGAAGAGAGATCCTGCAATACGGGTAAACGCTCCAGTGGTGGTGTCCACAGCGTCTACGGATTCGATAAAGTTGTCTTTGGTATTAGTTCGAAAGGCAAAGTGATTGAGGTAGAGGTCGATATTGTCCTCGGAGCGAACGACCTTCTCTTTTAGGTCATCGACAAACTCTTGGATTAATCCTGGTGAGTCACGAGAGAAGTCTGAAAATTCGTTCACGATTTCGCCAAGGTGGGGGAATTTTCCGAGCTGGGTTCCGCCCATCGCCCAGACTTGAACTTCCGATGATCCATTACCGCCGAGGACGGCTCGATCGTGAATGAGAGCGACTTTCAATCCGTGGCGGGCGGCCGAGATAGCTGCGCTTATTCCAGAGTATCCACCTCCGATCACAACAAGGTCATAACCGTTTTTGGTGGGCGGGATGGAGGGAAGTTTGAGAGCTTTTCTACGAAATTCAAAAAGATCCTGACCCTTGGTAGGGGGGATGTCTTTGACATCTTTGGTGAAGTAGAGAGCGTCACATCTTCCATTGAATCCGGAGAGATCTATAAGCTTAAGAACTGTTTTTTTTGAGGTGATTTTGACTGTGCCTCCGCTTTGCCATTGCCAGTCCGCTCCTTCAGTCCCGAAAGTGGTGGTATCTCGTTTCCCGCCGATGCTGACTGCGAATTTTCCAGGCGCGCCGGGTGCGTTCCATTTGGCAACCCAGTCTTTGGTGCGGACATGGAGGTGGTATGTGCCGGTCGAAGGGAACATGACTTCGGTTGTGGCGTCTGCAACCGGAGCCCCTAGGCCATGCGCCATGAGGTAGGCAGACCCCATATTGAGAATAAACTGGGAGTCAACAGACCATCCTCCGCGATCTGAGAAGGCTTCGGCTTCCACAAAAAGAGAATCGGAGCCGTGGAGGGAAGTTGTAAGAAGTGCGATGAGGACAGGTTTCAATGTGAAAGAAGTTGTTATAGCTTAAGGATAACGATTTTTTAGTCAATGTAGAGAGATTTCAGTGACAAGTGACGCTGAGGAAACGATGCTGTGCCTGTGAATTGGGGGCTTTCAAAGTTTGGGGAAAATCTCTGTGAGGGGAGTGGAATCGGAGAGTTAATGGATGATTTGGGTGAGGCTCTTACTGCTGCTGGTGATGTCAAGATGTTGGGCGGTGGGCAGCCGGCTCATATTCCAGCAATCGATGCCGTTTGGCGTCATCGAATGCAAGAGATCATGAACGAGCCCGGAGGGCTTGAGAAAATGATTGGTAACTATGATGTTCCGGCGGGAAGTGAGATATTTCGAAAGGCCCTGGCCGAACTCTTTCAAAAAGAATTCGGTTGGGAAGTCACTCATGAGAATTTAGCGGTCACGATGGGAGGCCAGACTGCGTTTTTCTTTTTATTCAATGCTTTGGCCGGCGAATTCCGTGATGGTTCCCAAAAAAAGATTCTGTTGCCGTTAGTGCCGGAATATATTGGCTACGCAAATCAATCAGTAAGTTCGGATTTCTTTGAGGCACTTCCGGCGCGCATTGAGAAAACAGGGCCGCATGAGTTCAAGTATAGAGTCGACTTCGATGCGGTAAATCCCGGTGATGATATTGCGGCGATTTGTGTTTCTCGGCCTACTAACCCTTCAGGAAATGTCCTGACTGATGACGAGATTGATAGGCTTAGGAAAATCGCAAGAGATAACAGTATTCCGCTTATCATTGACAATGCATACGGAGCTCCTTTTCCCAACGTCATCTTTTCCGACATAACACCAGTTTGGGATGAAGGAATGATTTTAACATTGAGCCTTTCCAAGATTGGTTTGCCGGGAACTCGCACTGGGATCGTTGTGGCAGGAAAAGAAGTTTGCCGACAGGTGTCGTCGATGACCTCGATTGTTGGCTTGGCTAATGCCAATATCGGCCAAGAGATTCTGCGCCCGCTAGTGGAAAGCGGAGAAATCTTGCGCTTGAGTGAAGAAGAAGTGAAGCCGTTTTATGAGAAACGATCCAAGATGGCGCAGAGTCTTTTTACGAGGGAACTTGATGATTCCGTTCCATATTTCATTCATCGAAGTGAGGGAGCATTGTTTCTCTGGCTTTGGTTTGAGGGTCTTCCCATCACGGCAAAAGAACTTTACCAGCGCCTAAAAAGCCGTGGGGTTTTGATCGTTCCAGGCGAGTACTTTTTCTTCGGGTTGCCCGAAGAATCCAATTGGAAACACACGAGTGAGTGTATCCGGGTGAGTTACACGATGGATGCTGAGACGGTGGAATACGGAATCAAGGTGATTGCGGATGAGGTGAATCGCCTTTTTCCAGTCCTTTAGTCCGAAAGCGGATAGATCTAAGAATTTCTCTCAGAATATTTTCGATTGTTAGGGAGAAGAGATTGGCTTATTCGCGAATAATCTGAGCTTTTCCGGTCTTCTGATAGATCGGGTCGTTTTTTCCTTTTTCTGGGCGCGTAAAAGGGGAACTTCGCCATTTTGGCTTTTTATGAGTCCCGGTGCCCCGGAATTGGAAAATACCCTTCAAGGGTTGGAGGGGAAGGGTGAACAAGCCCAAGAGGCCACGCGCGTTCATGCGAATGGTCATATCTAGTTTCTCGGAGAGCAGATCTATCGACCCTTCTCCGGTAAGAGTGACATTAGTGGAGATGGCAATAAAGTCTTTGGTTGTGAGAACTCCATTGGTCACATTAAAATTAGCAGAAGCATCTTTGGCTCGTTCATATCCGACTCTCTTATCGCCAAGTAATCCAGAGATGACCGGGGAGAGAGGGCCGAGGATAGGAAGTGAAATAAGGTTACCTTGATTGATTGCGAGGAGACCCTCTGCATTGAAGCCACGTAATCCATCTGAGTTCCCCCGAAAATCGATGCTTCCGGTGAGCGTGCCTTTTTCTTCTTCTTTAAATTTGTAGACCTGAGAAAGCCGCTGGAATGAAAGGTCATCCCATTTTATGGCGCCACGATACTTCGTTTTTTGCCCTGGAGTGACATCGCAAAAAACTGAGCCTGCGATGCTTCCGTTCAGGGTGCCACAAGTGAGGTTTTGTACGGTGATTCCGGTTCCCCGAATCGTAAGATCTGCGTTTAGGTTTTGGAGAGGAAGATGGGATCCCAGAAAGGGGTAATCGGTTTGACCTTCCGTTCTGACCTCCACGATAAAAGAATTCTTATCGCTATCTTCTTCTTTTTCAGCAAAAGTTCCGTTCAAGCTAAGACGTGGGGGGCTATGAAAGCGGTAAGTCTCTTCGATATGTGTGGCAGTGTTTGGGGCAAAGATCCTTACGACCGGAGTCGCCCAAGCTTTGCCTCGGAGATTTTGGATAGTTATTAAATGGCTTTCGAGATCGTGGAGTATCCGGTCGACATAGATAGGGTCAGATGCGGCGCCATTATGCCGAAGGCGGATACTTTCTTGGTCATCATTAAGAAGTCCTTCAATATCAAAAAATTCAGCTTTATCAGGCGCGATTTTATAATTGGTGGAGAGGTGATGGAATCTGGTTGCTTTGTAGGTGACGTCGTTCAGGAAGACTTTTCCAGTGGCGGACCAATCGGTGCGATCAGCCAAGTTTAGAGTCCCGGCTACGTCGAGAGCGATGGTTGATTTTTCGGAAAGAGTGACATGCGCGAGCGCTTGTTCAAGCGGTCCATCTTCTTTGATGAATGGCTTGAAGGCATCCAAGGGGAGCGATGATATTAAATCAAATCGAACCTGATCACCCTGCCTCATAATATTGCCGTTAAGATGATCTCCTTTGCGAATGATCTCAAGGTCTCGAAGGTAAAGGTCACCATCTTTCCATGAAAAATCAGAAGATAATTCATCGAAGTCGGTTTCAAGGAAAGAGAATTCATTGATGTCTCCGTGGCCGTTAGCGGTGACTAAAAACCCGCCACCCTCTCTAGAGGAGAAGGAACCATTAACTTTTAAAATTGGTGGAGTCCCGCTGATGGTGAGATCTTTGAGAACCTTCACATCAAAACAGTTATTCAGGAAATCTTGGATATGCAGATCGGATTTTAGGTTAAAGCGTCCGTCGTTTCTGGAGATGCTCCAGTCAGCTTGGCCTGAGGCAGAACCGCTTTCGTCCTGTAGCGAAATTTCATCAAGGGTTACGATTTGGGCCTGCAGATCGCCAGCTATGAGGATTTTTCTGAGCTGATATTGTCCTCGTTTTAATTGCACGGCATCTAGTCGGAAAGAGGTCTGAAGCCGCTTTGGGGAGCCAAGATCTCCTTTGATATTGAATGCCAGTTGGGGCGGGGCTTCTTCTGAAAAAGTCCAAAGAGCCAATTCCTCGAGTACTTTTTTTAGGACGTGGTTCGACTTAAGAGTTTCCGCCGACTTGGGCTTATCATTGTTCGTTTTGAGTTTTGAGATACGAAGATCGGTGGAAAGATTGACTCGAAGTCCTTCAATTAAGCCGCTGGCGCCGTCAACGATGATTCGTTCAGTCTCGGTGATCTTTACTTTGCCATGGATATCTCGGACGATTACTTTTCGCCCATCGTGGTCGACTGGAATATGGGCGGTTCCGTCGATAATTATTAGGCTGTGGAGTTTGAATTTTCCTCGGAGGGCCTTGGTTTTGTCAAGATCTAGGGCCATTTCACGACCCTCAAGGAGCGGGAATGATTGCCCCTCATCGCTGTAGAGTGAGACGTCTGTTGCAACCAATCCTTGTTTGAAGTCAAAGCGAAGGGTTTGAAATGAAAGGTAAAGTCCTTTGCTGGCGAGTTCACTTTTCAACCAATCACCATAGCGACCAGGGAAACCAACTTGATTAAGGTAGATTAGACCGCCTACGATTGTCAGACCGATCAGCGTAAACGAGAGCAGGAGTGCGGTTCGAGCAACGCGGATGGTTCGAATCATTCTTTACAGTTTATGCGGAATTTAAAATGTGCTCAATACTGGAATCAAGGGACAGGCGTCTGTTCTAGAACTGCCTGAAGTAGGTGATCGCGATCGGGAGCGTCCTCGGTGAGGAGGCGATGGCGTAAAACGTGGGGAAAGATTTTCTGAACGTGGTCTGGATGAATTGACTCCTGATTGTCAAGGAGGGCTGCAGCTTGGGCTGCTTTCTGAAGAGCAAGGGTGGCTCGGATTGTAACAGCATGATCTTGACCGATTATGGAGCGGGTCGGTTGACAAAGTGCGAGAAGATACCATTGCAAAGTTTCCGATATGGAAATTTGCTCGTTCATGGCTTCGAACAGGGACGATTGCGTACGGGGTGAAGCCCGGTTGATTTCGTCTGCCAACACAAAGTTTGCAAAAATAGGCCCCGCGATAAATTCGAAGTTGCCGTCTTGAGGTCGATAGAGTTGGTAGCCGAGAATGTCGGATGGAAGCAAATCTGAGGTAAATTGAATGCGGCGATAGCTTACACTGAGAAGAGTTGCGAGTGTCTGAGCAAGGGTGGTTTTCCCGATCCCTGGAGGCCCGGTCACCAAGGCATGCCCATTGGCTAGAAGCGAGGTGAGGAGAAGGTCTACGGCTTCTCTGGATCCTAGGACTGTTTCGAGAAGGCCGTTGCGGAGGACTTTGAGGGGCATAGGGGGTTATTGACGGCGGCGGAATTCCGAATATGGCTCTTCGGCGGGGATGACTTCGCGGATTTTAAGTAGCGGAAGGACATCTTCTTCTACCATCTCAAAAGTGAGCGTGCCACTGGCCTTCACCCAGTCCTCAATTTGAGGACGGGTGGCCCCTTCCGGGAATTCCAAAGAGACGCCAACGATTTGAAGATCGGCTGCGCAGCAAGTGATGATGGAACGGAAAATACGGAGACGGTCACCGGATTCATTATTAATCTTTTCGGGAGCGATCCTACCTTCAAGTTCGACTGGGAGTCCCTCGAAGATATCCTGGATTTCGAGATCTCCAGCAGCGTAATAAGCAGAGATCATCCGAAGTTGAAATTCACCATGCTCGTTTTTTGGGACATTCTTTTCAAGGTCCTGCCGTGTGAATGGAGGAATATTGGCATTGGTGATAGCTGGTTTTTCGTAAAGTCCTTTTTTTGCCATTCCTCGATTGGAAAGCTTATCCTGAGTGCAAGTCATCGCCAAGATAAGAGGGGTGAGTGTCAGGAAAATGGTTACGAAGGGGCCATGTCCCTCCTCGTGATCATGGTGGCAGTGATCCCCGTGAGAATGTTGCTCATCATCATGGTGATCGTGATCATGGCCACATGACTCCGAAGTTTCAGTTTTTTTGGATTGCGACTTTGGGTTGATGAGCGAGTAGGCGCCGAGAATCAACATGCCTATCCCGCCGATCATGATGAAGTGATGAAAACTAATATCAAGGTAGTCACGGATTCGGGTTGAGTGATAAAAATAAATCAGGAGGCCACCCCAAAGGCAGGCTAGGAATCCGAAGAGACGGGTGTCTAGAGAAGTCATGGGGCCAAGGGGATTTCTGTTTTTTGAGTTATCCAACCGGGAAGGATTTTTGTCTCAAAG
>Ga0257110_1000456_pt1 | contig 20000 bp, 9 predicted proteins | sample LP_taG_7_FD_190184 | JGI IMG/M metagenome (GOLD analysis project Ga0257110, IMG submission 190184) | Marine microbial communities from Northeast Subartic Pacific Ocean, Canada - LP_J_2015_P26_10m | ecosystem: Environmental > Aquatic > Marine > Oceanic | place: Canada: Northeast Subartic Pacific...
TTAGATATTGAAAATAAACTAGTAGCTTTATACAATTTTGAAAATAATACTAGTAATGCTCCTTATTTGTCTGGTCTTGATTTAAGTGTTATATTTGATGCTAGCGAACAATATGTTAATTTAGATATTCATCAACATCTAAATAGTAATCTTAAATTAGATGGTAGTACTACATTAAATATTGAGAATATTTCAGCTATTAATTTTACTAATCAAATTGCTATAGCATTTTGGACTTCTAATATAAGTGGAGATGGAATAGTATTTGAATATAAAGATGATAATACTAATAACATTTTATGTTATTATTCTAATGTATCTAATTTACATATTGATATTAATAATACTGATATACATTATATAGAAATTAATAGTTTAGATCATATTGTATTAAATATAGATAATAGTAATATTAATATTTATAGTAATAATGTTCGTGAAGTCCTAACGGACCTAACGGACCTAACAAATAGTTTTAATAGTTTTAATAGTTTTAAAATAGGTAATGAATATAATGGATATTTAGATAACTTTTGTATTTTTAAAGAAACTTTGACAAATAATGAAATAACAGTATTATATGAAACTGGTCATTATTCTAATGATATTTTTAGAACTGCAACAGAAGATAATAGTTTTAAAGATACAAATGATAAAACAATATTTGAGATATATAAACCAAGTCCAAATGAAATTAAATATATTGACTTTAATCCTAATGATTTTTTAGAAGCTAATAAAATACAAAAGTTATTTGTTAATAATATTTATTCTATTGAAAATAATACTGTTTATTTCATTCCATATAATTTTGAATATCTTTTAGCACTTGAACTAGATAATACAATACCTTTATTGAAAATTATTGATATTAATAAAAATATTCATCAAAATAAAGTTAATTTAAGAAACTATATTACTAATGATAATGATGGTAATGATATTAAAGGTAAATTTAATACTTCTATAATAGTCAATAATAAATTATATTTAGCACCATATATAGAAAATAATAGTTCTAGTTATTATCCTATTGTTGTTTATAATTTTACAGCTGATACTGATGTTGAAAACGTGAATATAAAAGAAATAATAAATATAACATCTGATTTAGATAGTGGAAGTGGTGGTAGTTCAAGTAATTTATTTTGCACTATTTTATTTTATAATAAACATAATACAAAATACCTCTTTTTCATTAAAGAAAAAGCAGGAAATTCTTTATTATATAAAATTGATAATAGTGATATTCAAAAAATTAATTATACTGATAATTGCTTAGACCATTCGAATATTGAGTATAGTGATGGATATATTACTAATGATCATATTTATTTATTAGATTCATATGGTAGTAATATATATAAATATGATATTCAAGTTAATGATTCAAGTTTTAAATTTAATTGTAATAATATTATTACATTTGACAATGATGATACTGATATACCAAAGTATTCAAAGATGTTAGAACACAGTAATATGTTATATTTAATTCCATATAATACTAATAATATTGGTATTTATGATACTACACATAATACTATATCTTATAGTTGTAATGTAGGTAATTATAGTTCTAATCAAGAACTTTATAAGGGTGGAACTATTATGGAATTAAACAATATCAGTTATCTTATTATGGTTCCTTATGATGCTGATAAATTATATATGTATAATATTAATAATAAGAATTTTACATATATTGAAGATCCTATATTTATAACTAATAAATTTACAGGATGCACAGTTGATTTGAAAGGAAATATATATATGAATACAGAATATGGTGATATTTTATATTATAGTTTATCTGTGGCAAAGTTTTATAAACAACCTAGGTTGCCAGTTTTATTAAAAAACAAAGATACTATAAGTTTTAGAGATTTATATGAAAAGTTTCATACAGATTATATTTATCCTGAATACAATTTTAACAAATACAATTATAACAATAAACAAATTAAATTTAGTGATTATTTCAATAACGGTGGTGCTAAATATTACACTGTAGCTGATACTAAAGACAATAAATTTATTATCGATAATACTAATATTATACCTAGAGTTAATAATCAAACAATTATTAATACATCGTATGAAACATTTATAGAACAACAATGTAATATTAGTTTAACTTTGAGCGATTATAGAAGCAACATAAGATCACAGAGATATGAATATTATGATACTTATAAGGAAAATATTGATTATACTATTGATAGTATTAAAATTAAGAATGATAATACATATTTATATTATACACAATGTTATCCTGAAATTGCAAAACCAAAAGTAGAACTAATAACTAAACTTACACCTATAGGTAAAAATAAAGGCTTCTCAGATATTGCTAATCTTCCTATTAATAATACTGATCCAAGAAAAGAAGAAATATACAGAATTAATATTGGCACTACACGTATTAAAAAGAAAGTTGAAGACGATCCCAATGAATTTCAAGAAAAAACTAATATTTTAATATATCTTAATGTAAATAAATTTTTTGATAAACCTGAACCACCTAGTTATGTTGATTTAGATTCTAGTAATTTTATTGAAAATGGTATTGATACTGGTACTCCAAATGAAACAATGTCATTAATTAATAAAATAGAATTTAACATTAAGGGCACAATTGAGAATGGTATTAGAATTAATATGGATGATGTTGATGGTAATTATTTAGCTACCCTAAGAAATATTGATATTAAAATATTTCAATATGGTATAATTCATTATAATGATGTTGAAAATCTTAAAAAACTAATTACTTTTATTAATCCAAAACATTTACCTCATACTCTAACACTTACAATAAAAGAAACTATAAATATAAAAAAATTACATTGTAATTATTCAGGACTTAATGCACAAATTAGATTAAATCCCAATAGAAAAATAAGTAAATTAATTATTGATCTTACAGAAACTGCAACAATTAATTTAGATGATTTTATTGACTTAATATATTTACGAGAAATTGTAATAATATCTTTAAATAATATAAATAATCTTACAATTGAAAATGGTGCTGATTTAAAACAAGATATTAATATTATAATATACGAAAACGTTTAATAAGTATAAAAATATAAAATAAAGACCTATAATAATTTTAAATGGAACCTACAGCTATTGATAATAAACCAAGATCTTATGAAAGACCAACACTTATAGTTAAAAAATCTAGAGATTCTATTGCATATAAAGAACCACCAGAACCACCAGAAGCATCAGCATCGCCTAGTATAGATCTACAATATAGGTTTGAAGAAAATGGTAATGAAGAAACAGATAATTATAATTTAACATCTTATAATTCTCCTACTTTTAGCAATTATGTAGAATTAGATGGTATAGATGATTATTTAAGTGTTGGTATTGATTTTCAAGTTAAAACTTTAAGTTTTTGGTTTAACTTAACAGATGTTAATATTGATAATTATTTACTATCATTTGATAGTAATTTTTATATAAAAGTTAATTATAATTCCTTATACTTTCAAACTGATATTGAAACTAATTGTAATATACCTAAAGATTTTACTGCTAATATATGGTATAATTTAGCTTTAACCTATAACAATACAAATTATGATATATATTTAAATAATAGTAAATTACTTGAAACAATTATTTATAAAGATTTAAGTAGTTCTACATTAAATATTGGTAAATATACTGGTGATGAAATTCAAATAGATAATTCAGGTATAACAAACATTACTACTAGTACTTATCTTCGTCGTCATTCTATGGTAGCAATTGATGATAATATGTATATATTTGGTGGACAGTATTCAAGTTATTACAGTAATTTATATAAAATTGATACAGATGGTACTTTAGAAGAAATTCCTTTAACTGCAGATGAAGAAACAACTACTAATAAACCGTCTGAAACAGGTGCTCATTCTATGGTAGCAATTGGTAGTAATATATATATATTTGGTGGATATAGTGGTGGATCTACTAAATATGATAATTTATATAAAATTGATACTACTACCAAAGTTTCTACGAACATTGAATTACGACCCATTAATGATAATAATAGTAATAAACCATCCGCAAGATATGATCATTCTATGGTAGCAATTGGTAGTAATATGTATATATTTGGTGGATATGATGGAGCTGATTATAAAAATGATTTATATAAAATTGATACAGAGGGTAATGCTGTAAAAATTGATTTAATTGGTAGTGATAAACCGTCCCCAAGATATAATCATTCTATGGTAGTAATTGGTACTAATATGTATATATTTGGTGGATATGATGGAGTTGATTATTACAGTAATTTATATAAAATTGATACAGAGGGTAATTCTGTAAAAATTGATTTAATTGGTAGTGATAAACCATCCGCAATATATGGACATTCTATGGTAGCAATTGGTACTAATATGTATATATTTGGTGGATATGATGGAGCTGATAATAAAAATGATTTATATAAAATTGATACAGAGGGTAATTCTGTAAAAATTACATTGAATGAAGATAAAGTTTCAAAAAGAATATGGCATACAATGGTAATATTAGATAATAGTTTTTATATATTTGGTGGTTTAGGTAGTAGTGCATTAAATGATTTAGTTAAAATTCCATTTACACCTGATATTAAATATTTAAATGGTAAAATAGCAGATTTGCGATTATATAATACTATAAAAACTGAAGATGAAATTAATACTAGTTATAATGAGTATAATTATGTAAATAGTCTTACACATATATCTGAACAAGATATAGATTATGATTTTAGTGGTATTGCTACATTTCAAGGTTGGAAAGATAAAGCTGACAGTCATAACATTCAATATTTTAATTTTCATTACGGAACTCTTGCTAATCGTACTCTATTATCGGATGATAATACTAACCCAGATAATTTTGTTTATATAAAATATAAAACTGATCCTGAGTACTATAACGATTTTTCAGTTTTATTATTAGAACTACCAACTACACATAATTATGTTGAATTTACTATTACTCCAAGAAATGCTGAAAATAATAGTTATACAATGTTAATTGATACACTTGAAAAATTAGATGAAAATATTTTTATAAGTGATGCAGATAAAAACTATAAGTTTGAAGATAATATAGAGAAATTTGACGAAGAATATTATTATTTTGCACAATTTACTTCTGCTTCTTCTGTTACTAAAAAATATAATTATAAACCTGGACACCATTTGAAAATTGAAAGAATAAAATTTGTAAATACAAATTTTTTTGATCCTAATATTAAAATTACACTTAAGAAAAACTATACAGAATATCCTAATTTAACTTTTAATGAAAATGAATTGTTTGATATTTTGGTAGTTGGTGGTGGTGGAGGTGGTGGATATAATGCAGGTGGTGGTGGTGGCGCAGGTGGATTAGTATATGGTTCTAATATTATTCTAGACCATACAAATGTGCATAACATTAAAGTAGGTAAAGGTGGTATTGTTGAAGTTAGTAGTACTAATGGTAGTGATACTACTTTTGGTAATATTATAGCTATGGGTGGTGGAGGAGGTGTTGATAATTATGGTGTAGGTAATATAGGTGGTTCAGGTGGTGGAAGTTCAGCAGGTGATACAGCTACTGCAAATTCTGTAGGTGGTTCAAAAGCACAAATAGATAAATTTATTATTGGTGATAAAATATTAATTGGATATGGAAATGATGGTGGTATAGGAAGAACCGAAGAATTAGGTGGTTCAAGACGTTCAGCAGGTGGTGGTGGAGGAGCAGGTAGTAGTGGAAAAACATCTGGAAATTATGAAACAGATGATGGACAATCTTCAAGAATTGATTATGGAGGTGATGGGGGAGTAGGAAGACAATATGATATAACAGGTATTGATATTTATTATGCTGGTGGTGGAGGCGGAGGTATTTATAACAGTTCTGTATCAGGAACCCCCGGAAATGGTGGTTTAGGTGGAGGTGGTAATGGTGGTCAACCAAATTCTAGTGGAACAGATGGTGTTGATGGAACTGGTAGTGGTGGAGGAGGTAATGGTGGCAATGGTGGTTCAGGTATAGTAATATTAAAGAAAATTAGAACTGATCCACCTGCACCTGGTGATACATTAACATTAAATATTGTAAACGACCTTGATTCAGGTTATACTTTAGATAGCAATATATCAAGTAATTATGCAAATATTACAAAAATAATTTTAAATGTAAATGCAAATATATATAGAAATGATAAACCTGAAAATTATGGTGAAGCTGGTTTAATTATTGATCTTAATAGTCTAACTAATTTAAAGGAATTAGAATTAAATATTAATCCAAGTAAAGGAATATATGGAGGTCCTGGTAGTCCGGGAACTAGTGGTGATCCTGGAGGTGGTTTAGGAGGTAATCCTATCAAAATAATAGGTAATAGAGCTATATTACTTAGCTATACTGCAGGTGCTAAACTGTTTAAAGGTGGTAAAGGTGGTGATTATACTGATTGGGGTGAAAATGTAAAAATTAATTTAGAGTATAAATTATATATAAAAACAACAAATCGAAATAAGACCTTTACCCGAGACATTAGTATAAGTAATATTAATGGTTTAATTGGTGAATTTTTTAATGGAAATAAAAAAGTTAAATATAATTACAATATTATTGATATTGAAACAATAGATCTACAGTATAATTCTGGAGACTATACGTGGATGGAAGGTCCAAATTCTACTGTAACTGATGATGCTATTGGAAGAACTATATTTAATGATAATAATGTATATAAATTGGTAAAAAAGAATAGAGAAATAGATATTTATTTTGTTAATAAACCTGCTGAAGGATTAGATATGACTGCATTTGATTTTGATATGGATCCATCCGTAACATCAATTGCGTTCAATAACAATTATCCAATAATCTACGATTTTTCACATATTACTAGTTTAGCTGATTGGAATAATTATGCAACTAATTATGGTTTTACTTCTACGTTTGATGTAGGTTTTAGAGAAGCAAGTGGTATTTATTATACCGGTGTTTGGTATCATGATACGACGAATATGGTTGCGTGGTATAAGTTTGATGGTGATTTAACTAATAGTATTGTTGGTAGTAGTATAGGAACATTGGAATCAGAATCAGTAGAAGATAACGTGCAATATATAAATACAGTTGATAATTTTAAATATGGTAAATCAGCATTGGTTAATAATTCAGTTTTAGATATTCCTAATTTCCATTTTAATAATTTAGCATCATCTTTTACTATATCATTTTGGTTTAAAGCGAATAGCATAACTAAAAGTGAAAGTATTCTGTTTGATTGCACGGGTTTGGGAACTACTGAATTAAGTGGAGGTTTAAAGGTGTTATTAAAAAGTGATAATTTTATATATATTTATTATTATAATGATGTTGGTAAATCTTATAAAAGATCAGCATTAAATGGTAATTTTACAGATAGTAATTGGAGATTATATACATTTACCTTTACATATATTTCTGGGTATAATTGGAATGGGGGAACAAATAGAACATATGATTTACAATTTTATGAAAATGGTGTTTTAAATGGTGGTACAGATAGAATGGAAATACAAATAGTATCATCAGGTGGATTTCAAATCGGTGCTATAGAAGGGTATTATGATAATTTTCAAATATACAATAAAGCCTTATCACAAGTTGAAATAACATATCATGATACAGATACAGGATTTATATCTAAAGAAATACCTACTGGATATACTAACTTAAGAGTTGAATATCAGGCATTATGGGATAATACTGTATCAATTTATATTACAGAAAATGCTATTACAACAGGAACAGGTGATATTGGAATAACTGCAAAAGATACAGTAACAGTAGCAGAAGGTTTAAAAGTATTTGAAACTACTATAAACACTGATACTGATAAATATCTAACAATTGCAGAAAGATATAGTACTCTTAGCAATAATTTAAAAATAAGTTTTTTCTCGTAATAATACAATATTTTTATTACAATGTAATAATAAATGAAATTACTTATTATATTAACATTAATATCTTCTGTTTATTGTGGTATTAATAATAGTATAACCGTTTTAGGAAATGGAACTATATATCTAGCACATACTAATAATTGTGCTATTTATGAAATAAAAAATAATACTACTGCTACTAAAGTAGTAGTTGTTGGTGATAGTTCAAAAAAAGGTAATGTTAATGATTTTAATGGTTTAAATGCACGTTTAACCGAACCACGTAGTATAATTAATAGTGATGATGATTCTCTTCTATTTTTTGTAGATGATAATAAATATATTAAAAGAGTTAATATTAGTAGTGATAGTATTAGAGGAAGAGAAATACAAAAAATTACAGATGTTTCAAGTAATATTACAAATATATTTACACATACTTCTTATAATTATGCGGGTTCAGATAATAGCACCGCAACAATATATTTTGCTAATCTTACGACAATATATAAAATAGATTTGAAAATAGATCCTCAAGATGAGGCAGAAACTACATCTGGTTCAGCTGAAACTAACACAACTGATGCTGTTACAGCTAGCACAAGTAATTTAGCAAGTGGATCTAATTTTATTAATATATCATTTTATAGCGGTAGTTTATTTTATTGTTATAGTAATAATAATACTTATTATTTTAAACAAAGTGCAGAATCTAATAATTTTAATACAGATACTGATAATACTTTAAATATAACTTATACTCCAAATATAACTGATATTAAAGGATTTACATTTTCTAGTAATTATTTAATTATTACTGGAACTAGCAATAATGTAACTAAAATACAACGATTTACTTATACAAATCATACTAATATAGAAAGTAATAATATCCAAGTGTCTGATGATGAATATTCAGCATTGATTGATTATAAAGCAGTTTATGGAGATACAGATGAAGATGCAAATACTTATATAATTGGAAGAAGATCAACAGGTACTGATGGTTTTTATAAAATTAATATTAATAATATTACTAATAGAACTTCTATTCTTATGAGTGAAGTATATGATATTGATGTAAAAAATACTAATGGATCTAATTATACGATTAATTCATTCTATTTATTTAATAATAAATATACTGCTACACCTAGTTTAAATGATTACAGAATGATACATTTTAATAAAATTAATTCTAATATTAATTTAGTTCAATATGAAAAATCAGCTTTTAGAACAGGAGTATTAAATTTTACACTTAATGATAGTTCTATATTTCATAATAATTATACTGGCGAAATATCGAATATAACTATTGATAAACAAGATACATTATATATTGCTGAATATGCAGAAGGCAGTTCTAGTATATATTACTGTGAAAATATAAAATTAAGAGACGATTCATTTACATTAACAAAATTAAATACTACTACAGAAATTGATGGTGAAATAAGTTCTATTAATTATAATCATTTTAATAAATCTTTACATTTTATAACAAATAAGCATTATTATATATATAATGTTTTAGATGAAAATAGAGACATAATAGGTAGGGGTCCATTAAGTAATTTAGATAATATCCAACAAACCAATGATACTGATAGTTTAGAAAATATAAATGATTTTGTAATTGATACTGATTATGAAATTGGTTATATAGCTTTTGAAACAAGATTAAAATGGTTTTATGTTTAATTTATAAATAAATGAGAGACAATGTTGAATATTAACAATTATAAAAATTTCATTATTATTTTTATAAATATATAATGGCATTATAGAATATAATAAATTATTTTTATAAAATGTTGAACTAACACTTACTATTATATTATTTAATGTTGTTAATGTATCATTATGATTAAAGCATCTTATTGTAGGATTAGGTGTATTACTACAATATTTAAATTGTAATTGATTGGATATTTTAATAATATCTAATGTATTAGGATCAATAAAATATACAAAAGTTCCTTGATATTTTATATTATTTTTATATTCCTTATGATAACATAAACCAATATATATATCATTATGAAATATTAAATTACCTTTTGGATAATAATTATAATTAATATTTTTATTTATTGTAATATCATTATTATAATCATAATATGTTAAAGGATTAAAAGATATTATAAAATATAAATTATCATTATGTATAAAAGGTATCCAGTTTTTTTCAATTATTTTATTTGATTTTAATGGTATTAAGGTATTAAGATCTGTTAAATACATTATACGATGACAATTATTATTTTTAGTTAATCCATTAAAAACTATATGTAATTTATTATTATAATATATTGGAACCGGATCATATGGATCTAAATTATTATAATATTCTTTATTATCAACAATAATAGAATAGCGATCCTTACAATATTTTTGTTCAATTAATATACCATTGTATTTTATTGTTTTTAAAGCATCTGTTGATATATTTTCAATATATTCGGTTGTATCAAATATATTTGATAGATATAAATAATCTAAAGATGGTATATGATCATAATGTCTTATGTTATACTGAATATCTAAATATTCTATATTTAATACTTCAAGAAAGGCATTGAATATTGCCATTTGATAATGTAGGTTAATGTAATATACTGATAACCAACCACATAACTTTTCAAATATTTTAATTGGATATATAGCATTAATTGACATTGAAAATGGCATATGATCTAAATATTTAATGGAATAATTAGTATTAAAATAATCATTATAACTATTAATTATTGGTTCAATATCTGTTCGTATCAATGGTAATATTTTATCATTAATAACTATATACAAATTAGATTTATGAATATAGATTGTATTATGATCTAAATATTCATAAATAGTATGATGATCATATTCTTTTGTAAAGATACCTATGAAATCATAATTTTTATATAAATTTTTATTATTATATATGGATACATATATATTATTTAGATCTAAATTATGAATATTAATATCAGTTTTATTTGATGATATAAAGTTATAATAAAAATTAGTATTGGTTAGTGTAGTAGCTGTAGAAAATACTATTAAATTAGATTTATTATAAAATCTATTTTTATTGAACTCAGTTATCATTCTTTTTTTTGTTAAAGAAATAGAAAAATGACTGATAAACTTATTGATAGTTTTGATACAGGTAGTAATATTGTTGTTAAGTATGAAAATATTGCTGGTAATGAACACCCTTGTATCGTAGATATTAGTGCTTGTGTTAATATAGAAGAGATGTTAATTGAAATTGAAAACTTTAGAACTTGTAATTATCATTCTATTGATGTAGATGCTATTACTAGTTTTAATACTGATAATTGTATAGAAATTACTAGTAATGATGATGTTAGTTCTAACATATATAAAAGAGGATATTTTGATTTTAATAGTTTAAGTGATACAAGTAATATAACATATTATAGTAATTTATATATTGATGGTGAATTAATTGTTCAAAGTAATATAACAGCTTATTCAACTATGGAATTTTTATCAGATAGTAATTTAAAATACGATATTTATAAAATTGAAAATAGTTTGGAAAACATAGAAAAACTTAGACCTGTTAGTTTTACTTGGAAACATAATAATGAACACGAAATTGGTTTTATTGCTAATGAACTTGAAGAGATCTTTCCTGGTCTTATAAAAGAACGTGAATATAAAATGATTAAGGAAAATAAACTTATACCATATTTGGTAGATTCCATTAAAACTTTAAAAAATCGTATTACAAAAATAAAAAATGAACGTAATAAATAATTGTAGTAATCCTAAAGTTAAAGTATTTTATAAGAAAAACACAGAAGATCATAAGAATATTAAAGAAGGTAATGATCAATTAACAGATGGTATTTTAATACAACAAGGTTGTAATTTAGACTATTTAAAAAATGGTAGTACTGATTTTATTAATTTTATTACAAATACAGAATACACTAAAAGATTAACTGTGAAATCACATTTGCCTAATATAGGTTATTATGATATTGTAATTGATACTACTAATAATATTAATAGTATTAGTAAATCTGTATATTTTAATAATTGGTATGGTGTAGATAGTGTATTAAAAGGTTTAATTATTGGAAATGATAAAAATAAACATTTTTCAGTGCAAAAAGAAGTTTATGTTCAAGGAAATATAACTGCATTTGATCTTACTATTCCATCAGATATTAGATTAAAAAAAGATGTTAAAGATATAACTGAAGGATTAGAAATAATAAATAAATTACGACCTGTAAGTTTTAAATGGAAAAAGAATAATAATGAATCTATCGGTTTTATAGCACAAGAAATAGAAGAAGTATTACCGGAGTTTGTTAGAGATACTAGATTAAATGGGGAAGTAATAAAAACTATAAAACAAGATAAATTAATACCGTATATTGTTGATAGTATTAAAAATATAAGTAATAGATTAAAAAAATATGAGTCATCAAATTGAAAATCAATATAGATTTATGCTAGAATCGAAAGAAAGAGTTACAATTAATTATAAAGTTGATTATAGCTTTCCTGATGAACCTAAAATTGTTTTTGATGAGTATGATTTAACTGAGAAATTAAATTCAAATCAATTAAATCGCTTTATTGGTTTATATTTAAATGTGGAAAACGCAAACACAGTTGGAAGTCATTTAAGTTCACTAACTACTACACATAGAAATAGAACAGCAAATATTAAGTTTAAAATACCTTGTGTTGGTTATTTTAATGATGGTAATGATAAATCTGGTAACCACAATAATGTATTACCCGAGTTTTTTATAAAACACTATAAACCAACACCAATTAATACTGATTTTGATAGCCAAATAGAATCCACTCTTGATATGGAATGTAATTTATATGTTAATTGTAATTTAAATGTTGAAGATGATATTACAGCATTTGCTACATATCATAGTTCTGATATAAATCTTAAAACAAATATAAATACTTTAACAAACTGTTATGATGTAGTCAGTGATCTTAATCCTGTTGGATTTAAATGGATAAAAAATAATAAAGAAAACGTAGGATTTATAGCACAAGAAGTAGAACAAGTAATTCCTAGTATAGTCAGTGATAATGATGAATATAAAGCTATAGCAGAAACAAAGATAATAGCATATTTAGTTGGTGCTATTCAAGAATTGGATAAAGAATTAAAAGAATTAGAAGAATAAATTATTATGATTTATAAAAATAAAATGGCATTTAAAACAGAATTAGCACATCTACTGATGGAAAAATTAAATCAAACTGAATTAAGGGATAAAGGTATCTTAAGACAAATAAAAGAAAAAATAAAAGAATGTCGAGAAGAATTAAAACAAAGTAAAATAAAATGATATGGATACCTTTAGCGATCTTAAGAAGTGTAGTAACTTCTGGATTAATTTTATTTCAAAAACTTGATAAAACTGATAAATTTTTATTTCCAACTATTACAACAATAATAATTGGGTTTATAGCATTAATATATTTTATTATTAATTATAATACTACTAATTTAGCTGAATTATATAAACCTAAATATTATATATATAGCATAGTGGTTTTTTTTGTTATATTGTTATCATATTATATAATTAAAATATGTCCTAATCCTGCTTATTTTAGAAGTTTTGTGGCTTTAGAAATAATGTTATTATTAATTTATAGTATATATACAAATCAATTTCATATTAGTAATATAGGAATAATTGGAATAGTTTTAATTGGTTTAGGTATTGTATTAATATCTTGTGATCAAGTTAAAGTTTCTTAAAAGCTTGTATTGATTTAAATGAGGTTGAACTAATTGTGTGCATTGACGAATAATATTGTGGTGCAATTTCATAACCTTCTTTATCAAATATAGTTGGATCAGTATTCATATCAATATTTTTACTTGAGTTTTTAGATTTTGATTGTTTTATAGATTTACTCGAAGAAGAACTAGATAGTTTTGTATCTTTTCCACCAGTTAATGGCATTTTATTATTAATTGTTTTAATTAAATCATTTTTATCCAAAGATAACATATAATTTATTTTTGCTTCAAAATAATTTTGTATAGTTTGAAGTAATATATATAATTGTTTGTATTCTTCACTATCGTTTGGTATGCTTAAAACATTATCAATAAAATGTTTGTATTGTTCAATAATTGCATTTATAATATTGTCAGTTTTACATTTTTGTATTAAAACCATATATTTATTTACAAATTGTTCAATATCTACTTTATTATTTTTATAAATAGTATTAGTATCAATAATAGTGTTTGTATCTTTTTTAAATATAGAATTTAATTTAGAAATATCTTTAGTATCATCTTCGGTGATAGTTTGGCAAGCAATACCATTAAATATACCAGTAGTTTTACACCAAACTTTTCTAACTTCATTACTAGATGTTAGTAAATAACTTATATTATTTGCTAAATCAAAATTATTACATAATATATCTATTATTAAGAAATCATAATCATATTTATAGTTTGAAGTATTAAGCGTAGTTTTTAATGTTTTATCATAAAGCCAACCTGTTAATATTACTGGATAACTATAACTAATTACATTATATTTTATTATTTTATCACCCATAAAATAACTATATATATTATTAATAATTAATTGATGAATAGTATATTTAAGATTTAAAAAAATATTATCAACTGAAGCAGATTCTTTTAATAATTCGCAAATTAAATATTTATCATTATGTGTTATGTTAATATTATCTCTAAATGGCTGAATGGAAATATAATTAAAAGATTCATATATAATTATATTAACATAAGGATTTGTATAATTTTTTGTTTTAAAAACTATTTTTTTAAGTTTATAGTTGCTATCATATGTTTGAATATTATTAAACAGGTTTGAAATATACATTTTATTTGGCATTTCAATATCACATATTATGAAAGTAAATTTATTATGTTTGAATGAATTTCTTTCAATTAATATTGTTCCTGGTAATAATAATAATTGTTGTAATCCATCCGCAAAATTAATATACTTGATATTATTACTATTGATTCTAAATATATATATATGAGGATTCAAATTGTTACTACTATAACTAACGGCTATATCAATATTAAACGAAGTTGATAAAAACGCAGTTAATAAATTAGAATTTAATCTACCAGACGTTCCGTGAAATAAAAATAATGATTTATCATAATTAACATTTTTATCAGCTTCTTTTGTAAAATTAAACATTTCAATTAATCGTTGTTTAACCGAATAGCTTAATTTAAAATTAATATCAAGAATAAAATTAGTTAATTCTATATTTAAATTTTTACTAAGTGGTAAGTGTAAAAAGTTTTTATAATTATTTGCAATTGTTTCTAACATAGTTGGTGAAATATTATAAGTTTGATAATACAATATATTGTCTATATATCTAAATATATTTACTGTGCTTCTATTAACAGTTCCGTTAAAGTTTGTTACAATAGGGGTATTTATCTTTAAAGAATTAAATATTGCATTATTATATAATATTGTCGCAAGATCCTGAGCTTCATTTTTAGTTGTATTTAAGAACAATTGTCTTAACTCGTTTATTTTTTCTATAGATGTAGTTTCTAGTATTTCTATATTAGATAAAAAATCACTAGCAAAAGCAGTTAAAAATGCAGTAATATAATTAAGTTTATTACTAATACTAGTTTCATCGTTGGAAGAATAAGAATATGCAAAATATTTAGGAACAGTTTTATTACTATCTTTAATAATGTTTGGAATATTATTAAAATTATTCATTCTTAAGCTAGATTTATTATATGGACAAAATTCTATGACATCATCTTTATAAGAAAATACATATATTCTATTAAATATAGAATTACATAGTAATGTTTTTTTATCTGCAATGTTAACAGAACCTGTAAGTATATCTATATAATTATAAAGATTATTATAAGATGCTGGTAATTTATTTTCTACTATTTTTATAGAAGCATAACCTGCAGTTTGCAAATTATCTAAAAATTTATCATCATATAATGCTATTGTAGATTTACTATTAATGTGTAATAATTTAAATATAATAGCCATATGTTTGCAAAGCACATTAAAGCCTATATTTTGTTTTTTTTCAATGCTTTTACAAGATGCAATATAAGCTTTAAAATCTGCTAAATATTTTGTATCAAGACCTGTATCATTAAATAAAGCATTTAATTTGTCTTCTGTATAATGTAATTTAAGTTTTTTAAAATTGTCGTATATTCCAGTATAGTTATTTTTAATAACCGGTGGTTTATCACATAACGTATTTATTTCCACTACATCTTCAACTTCTTTTATACCTCTATCATAATAACAGGAATATAATATATACTTTGTAATAGGACTAGTTGAAAGTAAAGTTTTGTTTGATATTGGATTTATTATTTCTTGTTTGGTTGCAATTTGATTAATCACTGCTTTACATTTTTCATCAGTTAATGCAGTATATTTTCTTTTATCAGATACACTTTTGATAGTATCAGCAACTCCTGTAAAATTAAGTTTTTTAAAAACGTTTCCGGTTTTAGCCGGTGATTGTTTTCTTGCAGCCGGCGGAGATGGTGATCTTACAACAGGTGATTGTTTTCTTGCAGCCGGCGGAGATGATGGAGGTGATGGTGATTGTGGAGGACCGTAGGATGAAGAGGGGGAAAGAGGTAATGGTGATGATGAATGTTTTTTAAAATTACTAGGGGGTGATAGTGATCCAGATGATGCAGATGATATTTGTGGAGGTGTTTTATTACCAAATAGGTTTCTAGGATTAATAACATCTGGTAATTGTGTCATCTTGAATTTTTTATAACAAGTTTTAAGTATTTTTTGTGTAATAGGACTATGATATACTATTGTTTTACCTGTTCTTGGATTTTTAATTGGTAATCCATTTTTAATATTATTATAAATTAATTTACATTCATCTTTAGATATATTATTAGTAGCAGTAGATGCTAGAGTTTTATTATGTGAAGGTGTATTGTTGAAATTTATAGATGACATTATTTTATTAATACTTATATTATAAATAATTTATCTTAAAAATAGATAAGATGACAAGTTATATTTTACCAAATCGTGTAGGATATATAGATTATATACAAAATAAGTTTCATCCTGATAAAATTGAAAAAATAAAATGCAAGTCATTTGATCATCAAATATTAATTGATAAATATTTAAATATTAATAGTCCTTATAGAGGATTATTGTTATATCACGAACTTGGAACAGGTAAAACAGCAACATCAATAACATTAGTAAATCAATATCTTAAAACAAATAAAAACATAAATGTAATATTACCTGCTTCATTACGTAATAATTACATCAAAGAATTATTAATACATAGTGATTTTAAATATTATAAAAAGAATGAAAAATGGTCTTTTAATGTTAAAGGTGTTGCGGAATTATCTGAAGAAGGTAAAAAATATAACGAATATGATAAAGATGAAAAAGTTAAAATAGATATAAGTGTAAAAAAAATAATATTGAATAGAATTAATTTTATTCATTATAATGGTCTTACACAAGATAAAGTAAATGCATTAAAGGGTAAAATAAATACTAAAAGTTTTAATGAATATTTGCATAATTTAAAATGGAAAAGAGTTTATGGATTAGGTAAGAAAGAAATTAAAGAAACATTTGGTATTGATATAACAGGTAATTTTTATAAAGATACCGATAAAAAAAAATATGTATTATTACCTAATTTAATTAAAGGTTTAGAAACAAAAGACTGTGTAGATAGTGATAAAGATAATATTGAAAAGATTATAACTATAATTAAATCAAATAGTTTATTATTTATTGATACTTTGAAATTAAAAGAGTTTAATGTATTTGATTCAGTATTTAGTGATAGTTTAGTTGTAATAGATGAAGCACATACTTTTATTAGAACAGTATCAAATAAAAGTAAATTATCAGCACCATTGTATGAATATATAATGAATGCTAAAAGGTGTAAAATATTATTATTAAGTGGAACTCCTATAATTAATAATCCATATGAAGTATTACATTTATGTAATTTATTACGTGGTCCTATTACAACATATAAGATTCCGGAAAAAACTAATTTAACAAAATATACAAAATATATTGATATTGTTGATAACAATACTATACAATTACTGCCTGAAAACTTTGTTAAAATTAAAGATAATTATGTCACAAAAGAAAAATGGAAACTATCTGATGTTTTACCAAATATAAGTGATAAAAAAATTAAAACTATTACTGATTATGCTTTTCCACCTGATGAAGAAATATTCAAACATTATTTTTATAATTATATAAATGGAGAACACAAGGGTTATATTAATACTGATATTTTCAAAAGACGTATTATGGGTTTGGTTAGTTTTGTTGATAAAAATAAAACTGATTTTCCAGAAGAAATAGGATTAATTGTTAAATACTCGTATTTATCTAATCCACAATTTAAACAATTATTAGATAAACTAAAAATTGAAGATAATATTGCAAAGAAACAAATAAAGAAAAACGATGATACTTCAAGTGTTTATAAAACATATAGTAGAGCAGTAAGCAATTTTAGTTTTCCGGATGGTATTGAACGTAAGTTTCCAGCTGAATTTAATAAAATGTTAACCGAATATGATGATGATACTAAATATGAAGGTGAAAATTATTATGATAAACATTTACAAGATATTAAACAACAATTTATTAGTATGGTTAATAAAATTAAAGTTATTTCAGAACGAGATGATTTATTACGATCTTGTAGCACTAAATATATGGAAATGATTAACGATATTAATGATACAAAAGATGGAAAAGTATTAATATATTCTCAATTCAGAACATTAGAAGGAGTTGGTATGTTATCTGTATATTTAGATTTATTAGGATTTGGTAAAGTTGAAATATCTAAAGGTGAAGTTAATATTCCAGAGGATAAGGTTAATTATATGATTTATGATTTAGACAAAGATATAGCAGAGCAACAAATTAAATTATTTAATAATAGTAATAATCTTAGAGGTGAAAAGATAAAAATATTAATAATTACATTAAGTGGTGCTGAAGGTATAAGTTTAAAATGTGTTAGATCAGTTTTAATGTTAGAACCACATTGGAATATGACAATTTTAAAGCAAGTAATTGGTCGCGCAGTTCGTAATGGTAGTCATTCAAGTCTTCCAGAAGAAGATCGTAATGTTAAAACATTTTTGTATTTAACTGAAGCCACAAAAGAACAAAAAAAGAATGAAACTTTCAAAATACAACATAAATATAAAACGACTGATCAAGTTATATATGAAAAATCAGGAATAAAACAAAAGAATATTGATGAATTATTAGGTTTAATGAAAGAAAGTGCATTTGATTGTAATATTCACGCTAAGAAAAATGGTTTAGATTGTTATAAATGGGCTTATAATTTAGATAAAAACCTAGAATCTTATAAACCTAATCTAAATGACGAAATTAAACATATGGCTCATAAGAATTATGAAGCAACTAAAAAAATTAAAGGTAAAATTGTAAATATAAATGATGTTAAATGTGTAGAATATGAAGATAAATATTATGATTATAATGCTTATATTTGGTCAAAACAACTTATACCAATTAATTTTGATTTATTAGCAACTGATTTAGGTTATAAAGAACCACCTAAAGAACCTAAAGAACCTAAAGAACCTAAAGAACCACCTAAAGATACTAAAGATCCTAAAGATCCTAAAGATACTAAAGATCCTAAAGAACCACCTAAAGATCCTAAAGATCCTAAAGAACCTAAAGAACCTAAAGAACCTAAAGAACCTAAAGAACCTAAAGAACCTAAAGAACCTAAAGAACCTAAAGATACTAAAGAACCACCTAAAGATCCTAAAGATCCTAAAGAACCACCTAAAGATCCTAAAGATCCTAAAGATCCTAAAGAACCACCTAAAGATCCTAAAGATCCTAAAGATCCTAAAGATCCTAAAGATCCTAAAGATCCTAAAGAACCACCTAAAGAACCACCTAAAGATCCTAAAGATCCTAAAGATCCTAAAGATCC
>Ga0257110_1000459_pt1 | contig 19839 bp, 32 predicted proteins | sample LP_taG_7_FD_190184 | JGI IMG/M metagenome (GOLD analysis project Ga0257110, IMG submission 190184) | Marine microbial communities from Northeast Subartic Pacific Ocean, Canada - LP_J_2015_P26_10m | ecosystem: Environmental > Aquatic > Marine > Oceanic | place: Canada: Northeast Subartic Pacific...
TTTAACTTATGCTAAAATTAAAAAGTTTCCTATACCTAAAGTGATACAAGAACTAACATGGATGGCTGAGAATCAAATAGACTATGTAACTATTGCAGATGCTAACTTCGGTGTATTCACAGACAGAGATATGGAAGTAACAGAAAAGTTAGTTGACTTACAAAATGAATATGGTTATCCTAAAGTTGTTGATGCCACGTGGTATAAGAACAGCAGTGATGAGATATTAGAGATTGTTAAAAAGTTTATTAGCAGTGGCTTCAATAGAGGATTAACTCTTAGTGTACAAAGTATGGACTTTAATGTACTTGAAGAAATTAAAAGACGTAATATGGAAATGTCTGACCTTACAATGATATTTGAAAAGTGTAATAGAGAAGGCATACCTAGTTACACAGAACTTATATTAGGTTTACCTTTAGAAACATTTGATACTTGGAAAGCAGGACTATGTGAGATAATTAAAGCAGGACAACATAATGCTATTGAAAGTTGGTTAGCACAACTGTTAGAAAATGCACACATGAATGTGCCTAGTGAAAAAGAAAAGCATGGCTTAACTAGTGTAGTCGTAGAAAACTATATAAGTGGATTTGAAGAAGAGGACAACATACCTGAAAAGGTCGAGTTGATAACCGGAACCAAATACATGCCAACACCTAAGTTTATAGACAGTTGGTTGTATGCTTGGGTTATTAATAACTTTCATAACTTTGGTTGGAGTCAAGCAATAGCAAGAATAATTTATAAGCACAAAGGTATAGAGTATGAAACAACATACGATAAACTATTTGAAGCATGTCAAACAGATGATGGTGTAGTAGGCAAGTTATTCAACCAAGCCAAGCAACATATCACATACTATTTGGAAACTGGAGAAAGCAAAGGCTTTAGCGGACACACATTAATGTGGGAGGCACAAAAAGACTTCCATAAAAATAACGTACAGATTAGACAATTTGTAAACAAGCATTTAACACAAGAGTATTGTAAATTAGATTTATACATGTACTCACACTTATTAGAGTTTCAAGAAGCGTACACTACAGATCCTGATATAAACTATCCTTTCCAATCAAACTTTGGATTTAACTTCTACGAGTATATGAACACAATAGATGACGAGCTTGTAACATCTCAAAATGTGTATAATATAGATATGTTAGAAAATGTTAAAGGCGATGAATACTATAACAGGCTCTACTTTAGACGTAGACAAGGTTGGGGCAAGTCATTAATCACACAAATAGTATCTGAATAAACTATTTTCAACGCAAATACCACAATAACTTAACAACTGTTAGAACTATAGATAAATACGATTGCAAGTATAATAGCAATCCTACTTGCACAACAGATATTTGGTATATGTCGTTGTTTTTGTCGAGGTAAGTATCCTCTAAAGGCTTTAATGCAAAGCACAATAAACACAATACGAGTATACGCAAAAGTTTAGGAACTTTTTTATCTGAGCGTCGTTCGAGAGGAGGCGTGAATTGGGTGCTAATAAATTTAGACTCAGGAGAAACGAAATGTCTATCATCACAACTGAAGTGAATGACAATAATTCTTTCTTTGTAAATGCCAAAAACTCAATCAAGAGTTTTAAAGACAAATACTGCCCTGATGGACAAACATGTGAAACTATGTTCACGTTTGGTCTGTTGATTGGCTGTTTCGTCTTTATGTATATTGCAATGAAACCAATTATTACACCATTCTAAACAAAATACGAGAACAACAGTTCTCCCTTTAAACACTAATAGCACTCTTCGGAGTGCTATTTTTTTATACAATTCCGATAAATACTACTATAATAAAAAATTAATCTAGAATTATGTAGGAGTAGTTATGGGATGGTTAGCAGAATGTTCTGAAGCCGAACGTGCCTCAGTATTGGCAAAGTTAGCGGGTAGAGCCTATCTTAGTGCAGAAGATTTAAAAGAAGCACAAAACACAATAAAAATGAAACGTAAGAAAGCAGTTCTTATAAAGGATGGCGATGCAGAAGCATGGGTATTCTTTACAAGAGATGACGGTATTATTGTTTCATGCAGAGGAACTGAACCAACAAAGTTCAGTGATATACTTGCAGATTTAAAAACATATCCAATTAGACATCCACGTAATGGTAGAGTACATCATGGATTTTATGAATACACACAATTAGTATTTGATGAAATCTTGAAAACAGTTAGAGCAAACAGAAAAAACAACGAGAACGTTTACGTTGTTGGACACAGTTTAGGTGGAGCAATGGCAGTATTAGTTGCAGAACAATTAACACACGAAGGTATTCCAGTGAAGGAACTTAGAACCTATGGGCAACCAAGAGTTGGTAATAGAAGATTCCGTCAGCACCTAGAAGGTTGCGATATTGGTGCATACATTCGTTATGTTAATAATAACGACATAGTACCTAAAGTGCCACCAACTTGGTTATTGTTTGTACACGGCGGTAGATTAATGTACATCAATCATCACGGGAAAATAAGAGTTAGTACCTTTTGGCAAAGAGTCAAAGACCAGTTTAGAGGTATATGGCAAGCGGCTAAACAGTTTAAATTCTTCGACTTTGTAGCGGATCATGGTATGCCACACTATATAGAAAAGGCAGGAGTCATTGCCAAAGACGATAAATAGTACTGTTATAACAGGAGATAAACATGTTAGAATATGTAAAATCAAGAATTAAAGAAAGAACTAGTTGGGATGGTGGTGTTATTATCGCTGGATCACTAGCAGTAATCTTGTTCGGTGGCATTGTTAAAATTGCGGCATGGGTCGGTTTAGCATACGGCATTTGGACAATAGTTAAAAAAGAAGAGGATTAATTAAATGGCAAGTTATGTTGAAGAACAAAAATTAAGAGCTCATTTAGAACTTATAGCAGAAGCAGGTACTTATGCTGGATACTTTGAACAAGGAACTAATGCAGATGGAAATCCAAGTGCATGGTTTATTACAAATGATTCAGACAAAACAGCGGCTGATACTTTACTAGATGCCAAAGTTGCAGAACTTACTGCAATTGGTAGTGAAACAGCAGGTGGAGAAGGTGGTGGAGACTTTACAGGTTACACGCCAATTCATTTTGATGATTCAGTTAGTGGAGCAGACTACAGAACATGGTTTGTAGATGCCAATGGAGACTATTTCAAAACTGATAATGGTAATAGCGATAATATCGTAGAAATTACTGATGCAGATGAAATAACAACCTTGCTTACAGACAGCGGATACGTTGTAGCATAGTAAGTTAAATGAAGTTTGCAGAGATTTTAGAATCAGTTAAACGCAAAAAGAGACTAGACGCAGAAGCCGGTGGCGGCGGAGGCGGCGGTGCTGGAGGCGGCGGTGGAGCCGGTGGTGCTGGCTCTGGAGCAGGTGCTGGTTCAGGTGGTGGAGCAGGCCCTGGCAATAGTTCAGGTGCCGGTGCTCACGGAAATTCAAGTGGAGGCGGAGGGTCTGCAGGCAACGGAAGTACTTCTTCAGATGCTTCTTCCGATGCTCCCTCTAGTCCCACACCAGCAGTAGGCAGAGGTTACTTTAGCCTATGGGGTACAAGCCCATACAAAAAGAAAAAGAAGAAGAAAAAGAAGTCTACCACTTCGGTGCCAAAGGCGCCAAAAGGTGATCCTTACAAAGACCATAGATAGTAAATACTATTGACTTTACAATAAGTCGAGTATATAATAGACACTATGGATATAACCTATTTAGACGAATTAGAACCGATGGACTTTTATGAAGCAATCATAGAACTTTCTGACGGTGTTGACAATCAAAAAGAAATACAGCAAGATGATAATCTTGTACATGGTTGTCAGAGTCGTGTTTGGGTTGTATTACATGAAGATACAGTAGTGTTTGATAGTGATAGTACATTTGTTAAAGGTCTTTTAACAGCAGTAACGTCACAGTTAAACACTATAGAAGAAGTCCGTACAGTTAGTATGGATAATTATAAATTTTTAACTGTTGATAAAGTATCGTATCAACGTTTAAAAGGCGTCGATAGTTTCATAACTAGGCTTAGAGAACTATCTACACGATAAATATAGTAAAGAGGATAACATGAATTTTGTACCATATGTAATAGAAAAAACAAGTGCTGGAGAACGTAGTTACGATATCTATAGCAGACTGCTAAAAGAACGTATTGTGTTTTTGAACGGCGAAGTAAATGACCATGTATCAAATAGTATTTGTGCTCAGTTACTTTTCTTAGAAGCAGAAGATCCAAACGCAGACATTAATTTTTATATTAATAGTCCAGGTGGAGTAGTAACATCAGGTATGGCAATGTATGACACAATGCAATATATTAAACCAGATGTGAGTACTATTGTAATGGGACAAGCGGCATCAATGGGAAGTTTACTTGCCCAAGCAGGTGCACCGGGCAAAAGGTATTTACTACCTAGAGCTAGAACAATGATACATCAACCAAGTGGTGGTGCCAGGGGAATGGCATCGGATATTGCTATCCAGTATCATGAGATTGAACGTATGAAAAAAGAACTTACAGAAATTTATGTAACACATAATAGTAAGGGTAAAACGTATGAAGAATTTGAGGCAGGAATGGACAGAGACAATTTTCTAACTGCCGAAGAGGCTCTTGAATGGGGCCTTGCTGATGAAATAATTGTTAAAAGGGATGAAGATGGAGCCGAAGAAAGTAAGACTTAAAAGGGATTTTAAGGAAGTACAACAAGATGCAACTGAACTAAACGGAGATGGAAACAGAACCCGTGGACGTTATGGTGAGGATCTAGAAGAAGTGGTACACGATAAATGTGGTACACCTGAATGCTGTGGAACATGTGATACAGCAGATGTAGGAGATAGTTAGTACTGATGGCTGAACTTAATTTTATAGAGTACAATGTTAACCCTAATACTCATAAAGCAGAAGACATCACTATCAACTTAGCGGGCCTGGGCTTTAACCAAATAAGTGTAAGCAAAAATGGTAAGGCTAGTATGTGGGCAGTTAACCAATGTGTTATACTACTTAACTCGTTAGATATACCAACTGGTTTAAGTGGCATAGGATTTAACGCAACAAACTCTATAGACGGCAGTTTGCATTGTGATACAACAGGACTTAATGTTGCTAAGATACAAGGTATAAACATTTATACATACCCTGTAGAGCAATTTAAAAGTACTTACGATAATCACTTTACTAATGTAGGTGTTGCTGGTGTTGAGTCACCGTTAGATTACTTTGCTGGAATAGTATTTAATTGTAGTAATATTAATATAGTAAACAGCATTAATGATGGATTAAAGTTTAGAGTTGTAAGGAAGAGTCCTAACTATATTACATCTGTATGCGACAACAATAGATTTAATATAATGTGGGACGTAAATAAAGATCCAGTTAGCATAGATACATTAGTTATTAAAACAGATGACATTGTAGACTTAACTGCATTATTAACAGCAAAAGGTTTTAGTAGTCCTAAGATTAATAAAGAACAAAAGAACATTATTACAGACATTTACAAAAAGAATAAGAACTTACCACCCAAACATGTTACAAGAGGTTGGGAGTTTAATATAGCAGGCAAAGATAAAAGTTATGTTCTTGAAAAGAACTTTCCTGAAGCATTGCCTAACTTAGAATTAATTATTAGTCAAAGACATAATCATAACGGACTTAATGAAGATTCTATATTTTATTACAGCGAGTTAGAAAATCATGAGCTTAACAGTATTGGCTAATGCAGAGATATTATACAAAGTGAACAGTTTATTAACAGAGCAACAACTAGAAAAAGTTTTCGGCACATCTGATGTTGACTTACAAACTAGAGCAGAACATTTTGGTAACCTTTGGGACGAATGGAAACCAAATCAAGTTGTACGTCCACCAAAAGTACATAAAGGCATCCAACGATATCAGTTAGAACTAGAGTATTTGGACACTAAGACAGTAGCAAGGAATTTTACACACAAACACGGACTAGAAGAAATGATAGATTATCAAGTAAAAGGGAACGTAATACGTTTCAAAGATGAGCAGTTTGCATTTCTATTTAGATTATCAATATGAGTAACCCATTTAAAGATTTTACTTTAATGACTACAGACGATTTGTTAAAAGAAAATCAAAAATATACAAAACAATTATATAAGATGGACACTTCCAGTCCGTTATATCAATACATATTAGATTTACGTGAACAATGTACAATGGAATATCAAGAACGCATGTTCATTGCGGCAAACAAAGAAAACATCAAGAATCAGGAACAAGTACTGAATGTTGGTGAAATAGAATCAGTATCTTATACACCTAATTATATGGATGACTCCGAGTTATTTGTTAAAGCAGTAGTTGATACATACAGGAAGAAATCAAATGGCGAAGAAAGTTAAATTAAAATCTGATGCTGAAGTAAACATTATTTCTGTATTTGGTAGGGATGATGGTTTAGAAATAGAAGCAATAAAATCTCAACGATATCTTATTAAGTTTGGAATGTATGCTTCTTTAGATGACATAGTTGACGATATACACACATTAAGCATAGACCAAAACATTAGTTACCAACGTATTATGCACTTTTTAAAATACTACTTACATGACAGTTTATGGTATGATAAGAATGCAGTAAGAACTGTAGAAAGTCATTTTGCTTCAACCGACAACGTATTTGTTATAACTCCAGAAGTTAATTTAACATACTTAACCAATTGCTTATTTGCAAAATTTAATACTATATGCAAACCTAATATAACAGTTTCTAATATATCAGTTGTAGATGCAGAAACTGGCATAACATATGACTACGAAGACGAAGACGGTGATATACCTGAATTCCTTCCTTACCAAGAAGAGTTTATGGGTCCTTTAAGTATATACGATAAAGTATGGTGGGAACGTGAAGATATTAGCACATATGATAATTATGCACTAGATGAAGAAGAACTAGTACAAATTAGAAAAACACTAAAAGACCAAAAACATTTACTAGACGCAGACTTTGTTATGATTGAAGAGGAAGTAAGAAGCCAAATGAATCAAGCAGGATTTATACCTGACGGCGAAGTTATAGAAGTAGATTTCAAAACAAAACAAAAGAAATGGAAACCAAAGTTAGTATAAAAAGGTTGACTTATTATAACACATATACTATAATACAAAGATGTTAGATAACAAAAACAGATACATTAGTAATGAAAATACTGGCGTAGACATGCTTTATAAAAGCAAGGATTTATCTAATGCTGAGTTTGAATACACTAATGATATACATAAGTTTCAAGAGTTTGCTCATGAGATGGACATAAATTTACTAAAAATTATAGGTGGTGAGGACTTCGACCGTATAAATACATATAACATTCCAGAGCACTATAAGAATTTAGATGTTAAGGAGTATGTTAGCAAGTTAGTTGAAAGCAAGAGCGGAGATTCAGATATATCTGTCAAAGCAAAAGCAAGAGTAGAGATGGAACTAACAATGTTTGAAGAACGAGGTTTATTTCCAGTTATTCAAATACTAATATACATAGTGGACACTATGCGTAAACATTCTTTAGTTTGGGGTGTAGGTAGAGGCAGTAGTGTTGCTAGTTATGTATTGTACATTTTGAATGTACATAAAATAAATAGTCTAAAATATAACTTAGACATTAAAGAGTTTTTAAAGTAGAGGAAAACATGACAGAAAAGAAATCAAACAGAGGTGTTATCGTAGATATGGAGGCACTTATTGCCGCCCAAGGCGATGAACCTGCTGTAGGTAATATGGGAGTAAATGCTAAAGGTGACGTTATTGGCAAGAATGGCGAGATAATCCAAAAAGCAGAAGATAGAGTCAGAGCATACTATCAGGATAACCCATTAAGTAGTACTGCAGAAACAACTCTTAAAGGCCCTGCGCCTGACCAACCAGTCCAAGCAGATACTGATGCACAACCAGAAATGAAAACTGCTGAAGCACAAAAAACAGAACAAGACCAAAGTGTTATGAATGCTGTTGAAACTGCTCCAGTAATGGCAGAAACTAGACAACCTATTAGTTACAAAGAAGTAGAATTACCTAATGGTGATATTGAAATGGTTCCAGTATATGAGGATGATTGGAATGACAACTCTTAGAGCATACAAAGACAATATACTATGCATTGACGGTGACTTTGGAGACAAAGAAACTGCTTCAGGTATCATAATTAAATCAACAATTGGATCAGATGAAGGCATTGCACCTAGATGGTTCAAAGCATTTGATGTAGGTCCAGACATTGACTGGGTAAAAACAGGGCAATGGCTATATGTAGAATATGGTAGATGGACAGAAGGCTTTACAGCAAAAGACGACAGATTAGAAGAAGGTCAAAAGATTTGGAAAGTAGATCCTGATGCATGTATGCTTATATCAGATGAAGATCCCACAGCAAGTGCAACCAATGTTGGTGAACTTACTAGAATGGCTAAATGGGATGGCTCTCCACAATAATATGAAATTTCCAGATACAAATAACAGAACAGGATTATCAACTTTAGGTTTAGCAGGTTGTGTAGTTCTAGCAGGAGTTGTTTTTCAAACAATTAGTCCATGGTGGATACTTGCTAGTATTATATTGCTTCTTATGGGAACCGGTTTAGAAAGCGGTAAGTCTAATAATTAGGCGTAAGTTACAGTAACTACAGCAGTACCAGTCGTACTACTATCAGCATTAAAATACACTAAAATACTTTCATCAGTTGCACTACTATAAACAAAGTTTGGTGTACTTTCATATGCGTATGCTTCTTTTAGGTCATTATCATCTGCTTCTTGTAGTCTATCATTGTCACCTGAGTCACCAATTGTAATTGTTGGAGCACTTCCGTCAAATGCAGTTGTAACATTAACAGTAACATTAGTAACTTTCTTACCACTGCTGATATTACCTATTACAGCACTTGTACCAGTGGTATGTGTAACAGTAAGTGTTAATGTACCAGCATCAGTAACAGCACTATCGGCTGTTCCAATAAGTGTTAAATGACTTGCTTGACTTGGATCTGCTTGGTCGGCTATGTATAATCTATATTCGCCATCACCACCATCAGCAACCTTAACAAAGTCACCTGCTTCAACATCATTTGCGGCATATAAGGCTGTAAGGTTTGCGTATGTTCTGTAAACCATGTTCTGACCAGTTGATGTAACACCAGTGTTACCAACATATACTGCACCAGCAACAAAGATTACATTACCACTTGAAGTGCCTATTGCACTTGGAAGGTTACTACCAATGAAGTTTAGTATACCTGATTGATAATCGAAGTACCACTCATCGTCATTACCTGAACCAGTTTCAAATAGTTGTTCACCATTTGATTGAGGATTTGCTGTACCACTTGCCGCGGCATAGACTTTTAACTGATATGTTGCACCAAAACTAGGAGCAATCCAATTAGTGGTACCAGTACTCCATGTACGGTTATCACTAGATGCCCCATCTTCAGTTGTTTGTAAAGCACCACTAACACTATCTATATAGACATTTGCGACACTTGAATTAGCACTAGGAATAGTGCTTGTAATACTTGAACTTTGATTCCATATATCAGAATCTTTAATAATTAAACTACTAGCATTAGGTTCGTTAGGAGCCTTTTTGTTTGAGTTGGTATCTGTTTTTGCTTTACCAAAACCAATCTTCTTCCAAAGTAAATCAATTTTTTGTGCGTCTGATATTGCCATTATGCTATACTCAATGCTGTGAGTTCGTCTCCGGACTCTAGTTTAATTCTTATTAATATGTTGTTACCTGTAGCACCTGTACCGTTTTGGTCACCTAGTGTTAAAGTAAAACTATCTGAACTGTAAGTAGTTCCGTCTATAATTCTATCACCTGATGTAAATGCACAACCATTTGAACCATTACCACCTGCTCCTGTATTGCCACCTGGACAACCTGCACCACCATATGTAATGCCTGCATCTATCCAACCATTAAGTGTACTAGCATTATCAATAGTAGTACCTGGTGCCGCTACAAACAAGCCACTTACTTTACCACTTAGTGTTATTGTAAAGTTAGCCATTGTAGTTCTTCTAAATGCAAAAGTAAAGTATTGTGTTCCACTTCTGCCTGTGTTTAAATCTGGTCCTGTTGGTAGATATGCACTACCACTTAAATCTGTTGTGAAGTGAGTAATATCACCCCATCTTGTAACTGCTTCTGGAGTGCCTGCTATTGTTTGTGAGCCTGTCCATGCATTTGCTGTATAGTTATTTACAGTATTATCAAATGCTGGAGTATCTGCAACTCCACTAAAGCCTGTAATTCTTTTACCGTCATCATCGAATCCTGCACCTAAACTGTCTGATACTGGAATATTCTCTTCATCAATTCCTGTACTACCATTAAATGCACTAATATATTTTCCTGTAAATTCTTGATAACTACCATTGCCATTTACACTAAACATTCTTGCTTTAAGTTGTTCAATACCTATACCACCACCATTTACATTAACTGTTACTGCACCTAATGTATATGCCGCTCCACTGTTTGGACCAGTATTTGCTTCTGGAACACCACCAGTTAAGAAACTGGATGAACCATCTATGTTTGCGTATGTATAAGTTTGTGATCCAATTGCACTACCACTTGTTGATTCTTGGTTAGTACCATTTGCTACTTGGAACGGAGTAGTTGTACTTGCATAACATTGTCCAATCCAATCATATACTTCAACACCTGCAAGAGATAATGTAGCATCGTTTGTGTAATAAGGTACACCCGAAATGTATTTTAATGTTCCTGCACTAGACTGTGTAATAATTGCGTTTGCCATTACCACTGTTGGAGAACTTACAACGTCATCTTTTATAAAACTTAATATGTTAGTATCACCAGTTGCACTATGTCCTAGTTTATAACTATGAGAACCTACTGCCAATCCTGTTGTTGATTTACTAACTTTTGATTTGAAACCTTGATATAGACCTGGTGTATATATTGAACTACTAAATGAAACTGAGGAACCACTTGCACTTAAGAACTGGTAATCACTTTCTTCTGTTATCGTTAGTCCAGCATTTGATCCGCTGTCATCAGCATTACTAAATGTAATAGCACCATCGGCACTAGCATCTATTGTTGCAGTTAATGTTCCTGAATCACCATTATAAGCAAAACTGCTTAGTGTAGCACTATCTGTTGTAGAACCTGCACTTGCATTTGTTATTCTTGTTACACTAGATCCTGCACTTACAGTATCTTCTGAACTGTTGTCTGTAAATCCTACTGCCGCTCTTGGACTTGAACCTGTACTATTTTCACCAAATGTAATTGTTTTAGAACTTAATCCACTTGGAGCACTTATTCCAGCGTCATAAACTTTTAATGAATCTGTTGTTGTACTGCCAACCTCACCTGGGTCTGCTGTACTATGAGCAGTCTGTTGCATTGTAATGGTATACATTGAACTACCACTGTCTGCTGTATAAGTATGACTTGCTCTACCTTGTCCAACATCACCTGTACCACCTGAACTTACTGAAGTATTAGCACCGCCATCTCCCCAATTGATTTCGTATGTACATGTTGCTGAACCTGAATTTGTTGTTGTATTTTCTACATACATTGTTTCACCAGCATCTATTTCTCTACTGTTACCTGTTAATGCACTACCGCCTGAACTTGCGGCAAATAAATCAAAGTTTGCTACAGGAGTTGCTGTGTACAATGTTATAAAATTAGTTTTTGTAATACTTGCTGTACTACCTTCACCTGACCCACTGTTATTAAATGCTGTAATAACTACATCGTAAGGTGAATTTGAATTATCAGTATATGTATGACTTGGAGTACTATCTGAAGTTGCTGTGGTTGTATCTCCATCTCCCCATTCAATTGTATATCTATTTGCATTACCAACTACTGATATTGTTAATGTTACTGTTAAAGGATTACCACCTGAACTAACATTAGTTGTTGCGTCTACACTTTTAACATAAGTATTGTTTCTTATGTTTTCCATAGTCTCATTCAATCTATCTATGGACTCTGATACTGTAGTTGAGCTTGTTAAAGATGTAACACTACCTGGGCTAACGAAGTCTCCGTCACCACCTGTTCCTAGTGTTATATTGTATGCATTGGACGTAACATTAGCAACACTGGCGTCTAATTGACTTTTGGTAACAGCATCACTGGCTATTACACCATCAGCGATCCTTACATTATTTAATGTTGTACCGTCTGTTGCTGTTACTTGTAATGCGGAAGTTGTAGCATTTGCTACTAACCTTGGTCCTCTTTTACCAAACTGTAAGTCTGTGCTTACACCTTTTTGTCCAAATCGATATTCGTTTGCCACTTAATAACTCCTACAGTTATGCTTTCAGTATTATTTATCAAAATAATGCTTGACTTATGGATTACAACAATGTATAATGTAGGAATAATAATGGAGAAGTAAATGACAACAGATTATAAAACAAAAGGGACTTATACTAAGTCTGCAAGAATTATTTCAGACTACAAGAATGACCTTGTATTTGAGCAACCAAGAGTAGGACTAATTGAGCAGAAGCTCGTTACCTATGAAAACATGCCAAGTGGGCTAGTTAAAAGGACTACAACAACACGTTCGTTTACCACAAACGGCGAATATAATGACGTAGAAGCAATAACTATATTAAACACAGGCATATAATACATGAGTGAGTATGAAAAAATGAAAGCCTTACAGGCTGAACAACTAGGATCTATAGACGAGGCACACCCAATGAAACAGGTAGCAGTAATGTCAGTAATACAAGTTCTAATGTTAGCAAGTGTAGGCATTGGTATGTTTTTTATAGGAATAAATGTATGAAAGATTTGTGGGTAGAAAAGTATCGTCCTAGTAGCATAGACACTTATGTTTTTAGAGATGATAAACAACGTAGACAAGTAGCCGGCTGGAAAGAAGATGGGGCATTACCTCATTTATTATTCAGCGGAGCACCTGGAACAGGAAAGACAACACTTGCAAAAGTGTTATTGCAAGAGTTAGATGTTGATAGTATGGATATACTAGAGATTAATGCATCTAATGAAAATAGTGTAGACACTATTAGGAGCAAGATTACTAATTTTAGTAGCACAATGCCTTTCGGTGATATGAAATATGTATTGCTAGATGAGGCTGACTATATCACTCCAAATGGACAGGCGGCTTTACGTGGTGTTATGGAAACATATCATACAAGTTGTAGATTTATATTAACTTGTAACTACCCACAAAGGATTATCCCGGCACTTCATAGTAGGTGCCAGGGTTTCCACATTGAAAAACTAGATACCAAAGAGTTCACAGCCAGAATTGCAACTATTTGTATTGAAGAAGGTGTTGAAATGGATTTAGAAACATTAGACACTTATGTACAAGCAACATATCCTGACTTGCGTAAAGCAATTAATCTTACTCAGCAGAATGTAGTTGATGGTGTACTCCAGAAACCACAGGCTGGTGATGGTAATACATCAGATTGGATGCTCAGTGCTGTAGAGTTGTTTAAAGCAGGTAAATACAAAGAAGCAAGAGGAATGATTGTTAGTCAGGCAAGACCTGAAGAATATGAAGAAGTGTACAAGTTTATGTACCGTAACCTTAATCTGTGGGGTGACACAGATATGAAGCAAGACCAAGCAATAGTTATCATCCGTAACGGTATTGCTAAAAGTGTGGCAGTGGCAGATCCAGAAATAAATTTAGCCGCCACATTAGTTGAACTGGAAATGAATAGTTTATAGGAGATATAATGTTACAACGTATTAAAGATTGGTGGCATGCCTTATGGGTAGAACATTACGAAGTAACAGTATGGTTTGAAGATGAAGTTATTACTAAGATAGAAGACGGAACTCAAACTACAACTAGAAGTAAAAAGACATTTGATTTAAAAAGCATATCAAAGAAAACTGCAACACATATTATAGGTATTGATATTAATGATAATCCTATAGAAATTAAAACAGTTAAGCCTTTTGACTTCCAGATACTGAAGAAATACTAATGCACCTACTTGAGGAGAAGGTTCTAAACAGAATGTTAGATAAGGATCACTTTATGGTCCTTATGAATTATTGTGCATTAAGCAAAAGTCAGATACTAATTAACGAGTTTATGCAGACTAAAGCAAGTACTGTAGAAAAAATTAGGGCAATGACAGAAGTTAAAATACATCTACATGATGTGTTTGACTTACATCCACAAGGTGTTCAGCATAAATTAGACTTACATGAGCATTTAAAATTTAGGAATATATCTTTAGATGGTGTACAGTTTAATAGTACAACTCCATTAGAAGTAAACCAAAAACAAATAGAGGACGATGGTCCATACGATTTAGTGTATGTAAACTTACCTTGGAAACTAGAACAAAGTCCTAATACAGTTGAAATGGTTATATCAGAAACAATTAAGTTATGGTGGTGGGCATTAGCAGAAGGCGGAGTAATGATTATTCCAGACTATAACAAAGCAAATATTAGACGCAGTACAGATGCATGGGTAAAAGCAAAGAACTGTGATACAGAAAAATACCTTAACACAAATTGGGATAGACCGGATCTTGAAGAAGACCACTTTATGATTGCTCTACAGAAAAATGGCGAGATTTAAAGAACAGAATGTAGACATAATTATAGAGAAGGATGCGTTTAATATATTCCTTAAAGACCTTAGGGATGAATTAGAAATATCTAAAGTCTTTGTAATTGCTACAAGCAGTTTAGACCAAGACAAACTTAACTATGTAATAGACAATGCACGGTTTAAAGATGCAGTTATGTACATAGACTCTTTTGTAGATCCTACAGAAGAAAGTGTTAATCAAGCCATAGAAGCATTCAAGCAAAGCGAAGCAGATACTATTATAGGCATAGGTGGAGGTAGTGTAATTGACCTAGCCAAAGCAGTAGTATATTTTAACTTAAACAATAGACCAAACTTATTACTAGTGCCTACAACTTATGCTGGTACAGAACTTACAAAAGGATTTATGATTGTAAGACCAGACCACACAAAGAAAAGTGTGTATGATATTGGTGTACAACCAGATGTTATTATAGTAGACCCTACGTTAGCATTAACATTACCTAAAAGAATAAGCGAAGTAGTTGCTCTAGATGCCATGACCCATTGCTTAGAAGGAGCCGTAAGCAGTCTAAAGAACCCTATAGCAGAAGGTAGTGCATTGTATGGTATACAACTAGCATTAAAGCATTTACCAGCACACGAAATAGACTATCAATGGCGTGAGGATATTGCTATCGTAGGATTGTTAGGCAGTAAGGCAATGGACTGTGGATTGGGACATATACATACTATCACTTATGCTATTGCTAACAACACAGATTTATCACATGGAGAACTTAATACATTATTTGCTCCATATGTAATTGCAAAAACTTTAGAGAAAGATCCGGACGTATATCAGCATACACCAATTCAACAAGTCTTAGCAGTATACGGACAGTATATTTTAGAATGGGATTTGATATCTAGATATATAGACCAACATGAAGATAGATTTATAGCACAGGCTGTAAGAGATAGTTCATACATCAGTCACCCTGTTCCATTTACACCGCAAGACTTTCAAGAAATATTTGATGACATTATAAGTTAAAACTTTCTTGCGTAATTTTCCCAAATGCGTTCATGCCAATAATATAAAAATAACTTTGTTACTACTTCTATACTAGCAATACTTAATCCTATAGTTGAACTACCAGATATAAACCATCCTATTAAGAATGTATCAGTGGAGGCGACGATACGCCATGTAAATGTTTTGAAGGCACTTACCTTCCGTTTATGTTTTGCCATTGTATACCCCTAAGTATTATTTTTTAAGGAAGTCTGTGCTGTAGTTTTTTGTAAATGAAAGGCTCCGAAGAGCCTCTCAAAGTGTACCTACTTCACCTACTTACGGGTAAAGAGATGATATAATACAAACGCACCTACGAGACCAAGCAATCCTTCTGCGGATAGTCCTTTCAGTATGTCCATTATATTTCCGACTACACTAATGTTGGGCCAGAATGGAATTCCGACTCCGTTGAATAGTACTTCGAGTACTACTCCTAGTGCTAGTAAGGATAAACCTGTTTGTGTTAAACTGTTAGCCCAATCGCTAACCTTTTTAAGTATATCCATTTTATTCTCCCTTAAATGCCAGTCTAAATTTTAAACTAGCAATATTATTTAAACCAATTCTATAGAAGATAAACGAGCATTTAAGTTAAATACATACATAAATGAGGACCAAAGTATGCTAATAGAATCCTATGATTCCGCCACAATCACTGTTTTAGATATCTATATGGAGGATGCTACAGACATCACTCTAGTAGAGTTTGGCAGAGGCAACGGTGCCCTGGCAAAAAAATATTTAGACCAAGGCAAAAAAGTTACAATTATTGAAGATTTCAAACAGCAAATATATCAAGCAGATTGGGATAATTATTCTGACTACAAAGATATAACTATTCCTCATAATGTTCTAAGCACAGAAGGTTGGGATGATGTAAGACATAAAACTGACCTTATATTTTGTAGTTTGCCTTTTGTTGTACCTACAGAAGGAGATATGTCTCCCCTTGATTATCAAGATATGTTGAATAGAACGTTTTACGAACTATCAGGCTTACTAAGAAGACCAGGAAGAATAATCACAGTAGACTACAACACACCACAAATTAGAGAAGCAGTTGCAGAACTTAATTTATCCGTTGATCCTTTGATTGACCAAGGCGATGGTAATCATTTCATGGCATCAGTGTCTAATCAAAGTGGATGATATTCAAGAAATTTTAAAAGAACCAGAATTTAAACCAGGCGGTTTTGTTTGGAAACATGTTGCTGGGGGAAATCCAGATCCGCTGAGAGCGGTACAAAGTGCAGTAGACCGAATGAGAGACTTATATGATATACAAGACTCCCAATTCGGTGAACTGTGTCAGAACGTTTTAAATGAGTTACTTACTCGGATTGAAAAATCCTAAGTACCTCACTAACTGCCGGGTGTCTTTCAATTTGACTATTGTCAAACTCAACTAAACCCATCATACTAGAACTATCTAATTTAAGTAATTCTAAAAAGTTTTTAAGCCCATTGGTCTCATAACCTCTATCATGCTGATTCAAATCGCCATTAACTATTAATTTACTATTGTCTCCTATCCTTGTTAATAACATTTTCATCTGTTCTTTGGTAGCATTTTGCATTTCATCTGCAAGTATGATTGCATTTTTAAATGTTCTACCTCTCATATATGCCAATGGTGCTATTTCTATCTTGTTCTCCTCAACAAGATATTCAATTTCTTTAGGATGGTAATATTCTTCGAACACATCCATTATAGGTCGTGTCCATGGAGCCATCTTCTCCACTAATGTACCGGGCAAAAATCCGTGTTGCTCATCTACACTAACTGCTGGTCTCGTAATTATTATCTTATCACATTTACCTTCTCTAAATTGCTTTATTGCATATAGTGTACTCACAATGGTCTTACCAGTTCCTGCTGGTCCTGTAGCGAATACAATGGGTTTGTTGGAATCGGATAATAATCCTAATAAGTCGTCTTGTTTAAAGTTACGTGGAACTATGTTTACTTTGGTTTGTCGTTTTATTGTCTCGACTTGACCTCCTGCGATTATTTTCAAATGTGCGTTCTCCTTAAATTTAGTTTTGAATTGACGTTCTTTTCTTTTCCTTCTTGACATAATTGTCTCCTTGGTTGAGCCATAAAAAAACCGTACATGGATTGCCCCATCACGGTATACGGTTGATGTAATGTTTGTCTACAACTTTTTGTATGGTTGATTATCATAATACATAAAATATTTAGTATAGGCTCCAATATGTTAAACACCTGTTTTAAAAAACGGCTACAGTTTAATCTTTTTGCATAAATACATGTAATTAGGAAATATATAACATGCAGACTATTAAAATTATTAACGACAACGTAAAAAAGATATCAGAGACTAACACTCTTTTAGATATGTTATGTGAGTTTGAAGGCGTTGTAGACAACTTTGACTTATATGCATATAAAAATTGGAACAAAGGCGAAGTAATTGCTGGACCTAAGTTAGGTAGATATTTTATAGAAGTTGCACTAATGTATAAACATAAGTCAATGCCTGATCCAGAAGGAATATTACGTCTAAAAGAAAACGACTGTGAAGTTAAGATGTATAAAGATACACTAGTTACTTCAAGACCTATTAAAAGCATAGAAGATACAGAAGTTAAAGTTAGAGGTATGAATCCAAGACGTGTTGCAAAAAAACAAGACCATCCTATTTGGATAGTTGAGATTAAAATGCCAAGACGTTATGTAGATGAGTTTAGTAAGGAACAAGTAGAAGCGGCTGAAGACAGTTACGTTGATTTAGAAGCAATGCAAAGTGCCCAAGACCAAGCATTAGAGCAACCTAACATTAATCCAGACCCTAACATGATGGCACCAGCACAAGAGGATCCATTAGTATGATAAATGAAGCATTAAAACATGGCGACCTACAAGGCGTAGTTACAAATAAAGTTAGTGTAGATGAGTTCGAACCAAAGACTGGTGAGAAAGAAAATATTGCAGTTATAGGTTTTTATGTCACAGAACAAGCGGCTGGAGACGATTTAGCAAAGTTTATTTCAAAAAGTATACACGAACATAGAGATGTTGAAGTAACACCAAATCCAAATGAAGATAATTTTTATATGGTATTTGTTGAAGTAGATAGAAAAGAAGGCATGGTAGAAGGACTTAGAGCCCTTACAAAAGATATTATTAACGTAAGTGGTAAACTTGATTGGCAAGTAAAACCTTTGTTGTCTGATTCAGAACTGTCTATAGACGATCCTATGCTTGAAACAATTATAAAGCAATCACCTGAAACTTACCAAACTAAAGAACAACAAACTGAAGAAGCACAACAAATGAAAATAACTGAGATACAAGATTTTATTAAAAACAATACTAATGTCGGAGATTGTGTTCTAGAAAATAACACACTCACATTAAAAGACTATAAGTATAAGGTACAGTTAGAATTTATACAATTTGGAGAAGGAAAGGTAACACTAGAAGAAGCAGGCATATCCGAAGCGGCAATAGATTACGATTGGGATAAAACACTAGTAAGTACTTTAGAAAGCATGAGAGGAGATTTAAACATCATTCCAATCAACAAACATATAGTATTTCATAGCCCTGCTACTGACCAAGTGTTAGTTGCAAAACCATGTTAGCATTTATTAAATCATTACCATTTGTTGGAATAGCATTACTTTTTGCCTATGGAGCCCATACTTTTATAGTTGGCGGCTTAACTAAGCAAGTAGAAGAACAGCAAATACAAATTAACGTACTTAACCAACACAATGTTGCATTACAAACTGCGGCAGATACCAACGAAGCAACTATTAGAAGTTTAGAAGATAGTAACAGCAGACAAATAGCACAAATTGGAGACCTTACAGTTAAATCCAATGAGTGGGAAAGACAGGCAAAAGAAGCTCAGAAGATTTTTTCTGACCATAACTTTACTAAACTGTCTAGATTAAGACCAGGCATGATTGAAACCAGAGCCAACAATGCTACTAAAGATGTATTTAGAGCAGTAGAAGAAGATAGCCAGGAAGTTGCTAATTTAAACGAAGTGGAGAGAACAAATGATTAAAGAAAAAATAACAGATGCTATAGAATGGCACAAAGACTACGTTGAAGACTTTCAAGACAAATACGATATTAACGATTACACATACTTATGGATAGCATTTTCGAAAGGAGTGCTACTGACACTATTATTAC
>Ga0257110_1000461_pt1 | contig 19816 bp, 22 predicted proteins | sample LP_taG_7_FD_190184 | JGI IMG/M metagenome (GOLD analysis project Ga0257110, IMG submission 190184) | Marine microbial communities from Northeast Subartic Pacific Ocean, Canada - LP_J_2015_P26_10m | ecosystem: Environmental > Aquatic > Marine > Oceanic | place: Canada: Northeast Subartic Pacific...
GGCATACCAAGTTATTTTTCATTTATTGTTAAAAACCACGGCGACATAGTAAGGAAACTTCATAGGCTGAATAAAAATGTAGACAATTTTTATTTAGACAGTAATTCAATAGTGTATGATTGTTTACGTGCGCTTGATAAAGAGTATAAGGAGAATGATGAAGAATTTGAAAAGTTATTAATTGAAGCAGTATGTCGCAAGATAGATGAATATATAGCGATTATTAAACCACAGAATAGGGTATTTATTGCGTTTGATGGAGTAGCTCCAGTAGCTAAATTAGAGCAACAAAGAAACAGAAGATATAAATCATATTTATTGGAAGAGATAAAAAACAATTTTGAAAAACAAAACAAGAAATGGGATAAAACGGCAATAACTCCTGGTACAAATTTTATGAGCAAGTTGGCTAACACTACTAGTCTTTATTTTAAAGATAAAGAGAAACAGTATGGAATAAATAAGTTTATAGTATCCACAAGTGCGGTTCCTGGCGAAGGCGAACATAAATTATTTGGATTTATAAGAAATAATAAAGCATCTCATAGTGACCAAGTTACAATGATTTATGGATTGGATGCTGATTTAATTATGTTAGCTTTGAATCATCTACCAGTTTCAAAACAAATTTATTTGTATAGGGAAACGCCTGAGTTTATAAAATCATTGAACAGAAATTTAGAACCAGGAGAAGCATATTTTTTGGATATTCCAAAACTAGCACAAACTATTCGACTGGATATGACAGGTACATCAGTTATATCTAAAAAACAAGAAAGTAATAGATTATATGATTATATATTGCTTTGTTTTTTCTTAGGAAATGATTTCATGCCTCATTTTCCTTCATTGAATATAAGAACTGGTGGCATTCATGTAATATTGGCAGCTTATAAGAATTTATTTAGAAAATCAAATAATAATTTAACAAATGGTAAGATAATTTATTGGCATAATGTTAAAAAATTAGTTGAGTATCTTGCTGATGCGGAATTTCAAAATCTAGTGAAAGAATATAATTTACGGGCAAAATGGGAAAAGAGAAACTATTCTTGTGAAACTTTGGATGATAAAATGGCAAAATTAGATAGTATTCCAACAAAAAACAGAGATATAGAAAAATTCATAGATCCTTTTAATAATGGTTGGGAGCATAGATATTATAAGGCTTTATTCAATATTGACATTAATAAATATTGGAAAAAAAAGATATGTATGAATTATTTAGAGGGTTTAGAATGGACAATGAAATATTATTCTAGTGGTTGTGTTAGTTGGGATTGGTGCTATAATTATAATTATCCGCCATTATGGAAAGATTTATTAAAATATATTCCTTCTTGGGAAACAACAATGATAGAAAAAAATAACTCAAGACCAATAGCTCCGGAAGTACAATTGGCATATGTGTTACCAAGACCTAGTTTAAAATTACTACCTAGTGAATTTCACGAGATACTATTAAAAGAAAAGGGTGAAAATTATCCAACAAATTCTAAAATATATTGGGCATTTTGTAAATATTTTTGGGAGAGTCATGTAGATTTGCCACATATTGATTTGAATGAATTAAAAATGATTTTTAAGAAAGTAGTTAAAAATTAATATATAATAATAATTAAATGCCTGGAGAAGTTGTTAGTTTGAAAACAAGAGACGAGCTAATTAAGTATTTACAGAATCACGCAATAGTCGTTGTTAAATTTACGGCTACTTGGTGTGGTCCTTGTAAAAGAATTACTCCGTTGGTAAATGAACTTTATAGTAAGTTACCTAATAATGTTTCAATGGTGATAGTAGATATAGATACTGGAAGAGATATATCAAGTGCTATGAAAATTCGTTCAGTGCCTACTATGTATAATTTTGTTAATGGAAGTCCAATGGACAGTGTAACTGGTTCTAACAAAGATAATGTCATATCTTTTTTTAAAAAAACGATGGCAAGAGCGTCATCTTAAAAGTATTAATTTATCATAATTTTTTATATGAGTGAAGTAGATTTAGAAATAGAAAATTATGAATTGGAAGATATATTGAATTTGTTTAAATTACAGTATAATTTCGTGGAGGCAGATTTAAAAAAGGCATATAGAATGGCATTAAAATTACATCCTGATAAATCAGGTTTAGCTGCTGAATATTTTCATTTTTATATGAAAGCTTATAAAGTGGTAGAAAATATTTATAAATTTAGAAATAAGAAAAAAACATGTGCTTATGATACTGTTTATAATTCGAAAGAAAATGACATTAGCGAAGATAAGGCAGTATTATTACATTCATTAAATGGCAAGAGTATAAAAGAATTTAATAAATGGTTTAATAAACAATTTGAAAAGGTGAAAGTAAATGATGATGAAAATGATAGTGGTTATGGTAAATGGATAAAAGAAAATGAAGTTTCAGAATCTAATGAAAAAATATCATTAAGTGAATTTGGTCGTGTGTTTGAAAAAAAGAAGAGCGAGTGTAAAGCTTTAGTAAAATACGATGGAGTAAAAGAAATGGATAGTGACGAGGGTTATAATTTAGTAAGAGAAAAAGTAACAAACTATTCGTCTGGATTATTTAGTAAATTAGGATATGAAGATTTTAGAAAAGCGCATACGGAAACAGTAGTACCGGTTACAAGAGAAGATTATGAAAATAAGGAAAAATTTAGTAGTATTGAAATGTTTAAAAGACACCGTGATTCTCAAAATGTAGCCCCTCCTTCTCTGCTACAATCGCGTCAATATTTAGCAGAAAGAGATAAAAACGAAAACCAAATACAAACTAGAAGAGCATACCAGATATTAAAACGCGATGAAGAAATAGAAAAAAGTAAAAAAAAATGGTGGTCAAATCTCCAAAGATTAAAGCAATAGTAGTGAAAATATTTAAGTTGTCTATATATATATAATGTTTCGTTATTTCACACTTTTCATAGTATTAACGGTAATTGGATATTTATACGAAAAATACCAGTTAAAATACGTACCAGATGAGGAATTGGAAAAATATGATTTGGTTCGTAAATTTCTGTTGAATGGTGGTTCTGGAATGGGGAGTAAACCTATTTTATGGATCCATTCTTCTCATCCAGTAAATCATAGATATTGGCAAAGTTTCGGGTCAAGAAACACTCGATTATTAAACCAACCTTACAAGATTTCTTGTGTTGAAACGATTGTTAAACATTGTTCAAAATCCTTCAATGTTGTATTGATAGATGATAATTCATTTGATAAACTGATAAAGGGATGGAATATAGACATGAATAAAATAGGAAATCCGGTAAAAGCAAAAGTAAGAATGTTGGCTTTGGCCAAATTACTTCGTGATTTTGGTGGTTTGTTAGTGCCAAATTCTACGATTGTGTGTAAAGATTTAAAACCGATATATGATAGCGCTTTAACGTCCAAAACGGCTTTTAGTGTAAATATGGTTAATAATGGAGTAACAGCAGATGAATCCAGTATGTTTCCAACAACAAAAATTTTAGGTTGTAAGAAAAAGAGCGAAGTAATGAGTGAATATTGTACTTATTTAGAGAATTTGATAAGTGTTGATTATACGGATGAAAGTGATTTCTTAGGACAAGCTAATAGATGGTTATTTAAACAACATCTGGACCTTAAGTTAAATATTATTTGTGGAAAAATATTTGGAGTAGAAGACATAGATGGCAGAATGGTAAATATTGAAAGACTAATGGGAAACAGTTATATTAAATTCTCTCCAAATATGCATGCGATTTATTTACCTAGTGATGAGATTTTAAAGAGAACAAGATATCAATGGTTCGCTAGGTTATCACAAGAACAGTTGCGTACGTGTGATACAATTGCGGCTAGGCAGTTATTAGTTGCTCAGGGATAAATATCGAATAAATAATTTCATACTTAGATTTATTATATTTCATTACAGAAGTAAATGCAATATGATGATATTTACATAATTGCCGTATTATTGTAATTATATTTTTATAATTCATATTACGATTTATGTAAAATAATTTAGATTTATAATAATATTCTTTTAATTTTTCAGAAAATGGTATAATTTTTTCTTCCATTTGTGCTTTTTTGAAATTGGCCTTAGAAAAAACATATTTATTATTTACAGTTTCGCACACTCCCTCTAAAAATTCAAATAATATTTTTATAGGAGGTGATTCTTTAAAGATTTGACTGGGCATATATATTGGATTAACATTTTAATTACTATTTACAGTACGAATTAATTGATTAGTAAAAAAAACAAGTTCTATTTCGTGTTCATGTAAAGTGTGAAAGTACGATATGTATTTACAGATATGATGTATAATTTTATATTTGTTGGTTTCACTGATGATATTGCTAATTTTAATGAATTGAAAATAACTATCTAAAATATCCATAACAGAATATCCTTTATCATAGATATTATATATAATTTTTATTGCTTCTGATAATGATTTGTTTACATACCACGCATTAGTATATCGTTCAAAGTCATAAAAGCTAATATTTGTACATATTTTTTTAGCTATATCTAATGTTATTTTTTCATTTAAAAGGCTAAATTTTTCAAGATAATTAATCAATAATCGTATTGAATTATTACAAATGTTCATTATGAAACTTTCTGATTGTTTTGTAATATTAATTTTTTCTGCTACTTTAATTCGTTTAATTATTTTTTTAAGGAGTTGTGTTTGATTTTGTCTTAGATTAATCAAAGTACATCTAGATTGAATACTTTCAATCGTTTTTTGAATATTTGAACACGATGCTAGAAAATGAACCTTGTGACTATATTTATCGATACAATTTCTAAAAACTTGTTGACTTTGTTCATTTATTACATCAATATCATCTAAAATAATAAACTTTTTTTTACCATGAATACCTGAAGATGTTTGGCAAAATGTTTTAACTTCATTGCGATAATAAGATATACCCTGCTCTTGTAAACTATTAATATAAAGAACATTATTTTTAGGTATTTTATCAAGTTGGTAGTATTCTCTTATAGTAGCTTCAATTAAAGAAGTTTTTCCTGTACCCGAATCACCTATTAATAGAATATTTAAATTATTCATATCTATCAATGTTTTAAGTAATTGAATATACTCTTCATCAATAATAAATTCGTTGTATCTTTTTGGTTGATATTTTTTTAGGAAAGGTAAATTCATCTTATTATAATTCGTTAATAACTATTTAAGTTTATATTAAAAGATTATAGAAATGGAAGACTATTATAAAATTCTTGGCGTTCAATCGAATAGCAATTCTGATGATATTAAAAAATCTTATAGAAAATTATCATTAAAGCATCACCCAGATAGAGGTGGTGATGCCAATGATTTTAAGAAAATAAATGAAGCTTATCAAACATTAGGAAATCCAGAAAAAAAACGCATGTACGATATGCAGAAAAGTAATCCTTTATTTGGTGGAATGAGCGACGTTCCAGGCAATCCTGAAGATATATTTAATATGATGTTTGGTGGAGGAGGCGGAGGTATGCCATTTCCTTTTGGTGCTATGGGTGGAATGCCAGGAATGGGAATGCCACAAGTCCGAATATTTCATAATGGAAGACCAGTGAATATGCCACGGATGAATAAACCAGCACCTATTGTAAAATCTATAGAAATAACATTGGAACAAGCTTATACAGGAGTAAATCATCCTTTAAAACTGGAAAAATGGGTAATGGAGGAAAATGTGAAAAAAATAGAGCAAGAAACAATTTATGTTGAAATTAAACCTGGAATTGACAATAATGAAATTATTATTCTGAGAAACAGAGGAAATATGTTAAGTGAAAATAATATTGGAGATGTGAAATTATTTATTAAGGTGGTAAATAATACTGAATTTACGAGGGATGGTTTAGATTTGTTGCTAACAAAAGAAATAACATTAAAGGAAGCTTTAGTGGGCTTCCAATTTGATTTTAAACATTTATCAGGTAAAACATATACTATTAATAATAAAACTGGTAAGGTAGTGACTCCTTCATTTGTAAAAGAAGTACCTAATATGGGTATGAAAAGAACAAGACCTCATCCTGCTTCACCGTTGGTTGGTAATTTATTGATTTGTTTCAATATTAACTATCCATCTACTATGACAGAAGAACAGTGTAAACAACTAGAAAAGATATTATAAATGATAAAGCAATTGTACTATCATTACCAATATGATAATTGATGCTACGCACAAGATGAAAAGTCGCGAAGCAAAACATATATACGAGACAGCAATACACTAATAAACTATTAAAGGCGTGATATGAATATTGTTCAGTCATGTTATTTAAGGTTTTATTGTTAAAAAATTAAATTTTAGTAATTCAATTTTTTAGTCGTCAAGGTCCATTCCCTGTTGTTGATTCATATTTATTTGGTACTGATTCTGCATATTTTGATTATATTGTTGAGAAAATCTTCCAGTAGCACCTGTCCCTCCTGGAGTTCCAGGACTATCTTGAGGAATACTATTGAAAAATTGGTTTGCGTAACTTCCTTTTGTTCCTCTACAAAAATTACAATTAATAACATTGTTGGTACCGTGTCCCTGTTTACTGACGTACGTTACAATTTCACCAAGTGTTGTTCCATTATCAGAAATGGGAGCTATCAATTGGGATTCCTTGTATCCTGTTGGAGCATTTGGATAAAAAGGAGGACAAGTGTATAAACCAGCATTGGGTGCCGCATAAAACGATGATTCGATTGTTTGTTTAGCACCTTTAAAATTTGTAATTCTATAATCAGGACACATATTCCCCGATGTTACTCTTTCACAAGGTCCTCCTTCTTTTAAATCAATATCATAACAAGCGTCTCTTATATCATTATAAAATGCTGGAGCAAGCTGTCCTTTGGGAGCATAAAAATTTATCTCAATATTTGCCGGTACTACAAAATTTTTTCTATTTGATTTTCCGTGTCCTTTTATAAAAAAACAGTTGGTGTTGTTATAACAAGAACCTCCTTTTTGTTTTTTTTTCTTGCGAGTTTTTCTTTTTTTACGCTTTCTTTTTGTTTTTCTTTTCTGTTTACGTCTTTTCGTTTTTCTTTTTCTTCGTTTTTTTCTTGTTTTTCGTCCTCCATGGGATGGAGTTTTGGCTTCCGATTCCCGAGTCCTCCGATGTATTTTGGCCAGCATCTCCGCATATTGTTTTCTATTAGCTTCTATTCTTTGTTGTCTTTTTTGTTGTTGTTCTTTTGTTAATGGTTTTACTTTAACCTTATCTTCGGCTTTTTGAGATGCTGTTAGTTGTTTTTCTTGTACTGGGAGTGTACTAAGGATTTCCCTCCCTCTATCTGCTAATGTCGAAGTCCCCATTTTCCCCGCATTGTCGAAGTCTGTATTTTGTTTAACAGGATAACATCCTCGCGGCCTTTGGTGCAAATTTGTACCAACATATTCAGGAAGTTTGCCCCCTGGTTTTCTTTGATTCCATGGGTCCGGAGTCCATTCTCCATATTCATCGGAACCAGGAACCCACAAACAATTCCTAATATTTTCACCTCGGCTACATTTTTCTTGTGACATATTTTTACACTCATTAGGATCCTGAATATTTTGACGTGTATAATAGTTTAATAAATTAAGACGATTTGTTAAGTCATATTCATGTGATTTAACAATTTCATATAACCTCGTTATATCGTGTTTCTCGTCTTTTTCACTCTTAATTGTATACAGCATTCCATGCTTTTTTTTGTAAAATTTATGAATGGCATCTGTGCCCTCATTTAAAAATTCTTGCATTTTATCCTGAAGCTCGAGTTTGAGTCCATCATATCTTCCTCTATCAACGTGTTCTCTTAAAACATTCGCTCTATCTCGAATTTCTCCTAAAATTTTTTCAATAATTGACATATATATATATTGGTGCTAAAATATATATATCTATCTAAAATTCTGGTTTGTGGCGTTTGAACAAACATCCATGAACGCTCAAGCCCGGAATACTAGTTAATTGTGTAGGATTCTGCATGGAACAATTTCTTAACCAAATCTTGACAATACAAAATGATTTTTTTGGTGAAATAGTAATTCCGTTTATCACCTGCAATAAACGCGTATCGTTTGTTAAAGTTTCCCCAACAGTAATATAACTAAGCTTCTTCCATACTTGCGGTACAACTTTATTGGTTACTTTAAAGGAAAAGCAACCACCTTTGCTGTTTTTTGGATCTTCCCACATTGGCTGAATTCCGTCACGCATCAAGAACAACATGCAATTTTTAACTAGTTTTTCAGGGATAACAGCATATAATGATACCATCTCTTCAATACTAGTTACAGTCATGATTTTTTTGTAACTCTTAAGTGACCAGTCTGTATCATGTGGTAAATGAGCCCAGAGAACCCATTTATCATACAAAGGGTGTGTCATTTCTTGAGAAGTAACAGTGGTTTCCATAGTGCCTGAAGAATCCATTATACACATATATTAAGTCAATTTTTTATATTTGTTTTTAAATTAATTATCTTGCTCAGCGCCTTCATAACTAGATTCGCTTTTAGCGTCTTCTTCCTCGTCATTTTCTGATGTTTCATCTAAACTTTTAATTTTATATCCATCATCAATGAGTATAATATATTGTTCTGGGGTTAAATTAAATAAATTAACGTCTTTATCAAAAATTTTAAGAGTATAAGTATCTTCTAAAACAACATCAAACCATTTTTGTAAATACCATTTCAAAAAAGCAGGCGTGAATAGTATATTACCTTGAATATAAAATGAATCTAAATGTTTGTGAATATCAATACAGCTACCATTTTGCATTAATTCTACTTGAACGAATTGTTTTTCGGTTTTTCCCCAGTTGTCTTTATCTGATAGACTAAATTTATTGTAATTTTTAAATGTTTTAAATAACTCAGTTGAATTTTCATTTTTAAGAATGATTAAATCTACATTTTGTTCGCTTTCTTTCCACCATTCTTCAGGCAATGTTTCATAATCCCGTCCTAATTGTACATCCAATTCATTTTCATAATTATAGTATGATAACAAAGGTTTTGATTCCTCAAAATCATCATTATCATCTATAAAATCTTCATTTGTACTAGAAGATTGTGCTAAATTTTCTAAATAAATATTTGCTTTTGAATACATCCTAACACTTTCCCAAGCTACATTTTTCATTACATCATTGGCTTTGGAAGGATTTAAAACATAGAATACACCGAATGCTCCTAGAGATACCATTGTAGGCATTACAAAATAATTAAATATTTCACTAAACATTATTAGTTATGTAATTTATTATTATTTTAAATTGTTTACATAACTAATTACTTTTTGGGCAATCAGAATGAAGCGGATCGCAAGGTAATCCTGCTCTTGTGGCAACAGCATCATTCAGTACTTCTTGTTGTTGTGGAGAGATATTTGACTCGTCATATCCTGTATTAATTTGTTTTGACTCATTATATTTGCGAAATTTTGCGTATTCTTCAGATGTAAATCTATCCAATCGGTGTCGTCTTTTTCTTTCTCTTCTATTTCTTCTTGCTATTGCTCTCGCATCAGGTTTTTTTGGAACATTCTTATCATAAGCAATAGCTAGTTTTCCTGTAGAAGGGTCAAGACCAAACATGACCAATAACATACTAACAATAACAGTCATTAAAATAAATGGAATAAAAACAATTAACCAAGAAACCACATCCAGTCCATTCATACAAAGGTAATTCAGTAATATTGTAAATATAAAAGCTACCCAAATTTTGACTAAGGCAGTATTGTAGGAGCCTTGTACGGTATCAATCGAAACTTGCGTAATTGAAAAAATTAAATATATTAAAGCAGGTGGGCATATTTGTCTTAGAACCATTTATATTATATTAGGAAAAAAAGACTGACCCATTTTCTAAATGACCAATAATATCTCCAATCTCACCATCTTCTAGACATTCATATAAATTACCTTTTTGGAGATCTTCGGTATAGTACATTTTCCCTTCATGTTCATATTCTTCCAGTTCTATCTCTTCTTCGTCTTCATCATCGCTACTATCATCATCAATAATATCTACGTTACTATTTTGAGCTAACAAAGCACCCTTAACATAAGTCATTGGCTCATCCACAACCTCTTCTACTACTTCTTCCTCCTCTTCTTCTACTTCATCGACTTCATCTTTACCCTCGTCTTTGTTTTCTTCTACTTCCTCGTCTTTGTTTTCTTCTACTTCCTCGTCTACCTCCTCTTCATCTTCATCTTCATCATCTTCTTCTTCTTCATCTTCCTCCTCTTCATCTTCATCATCTTCCTCCTCTTCATCTTCATCATCTTCTTCTTCTTCATCTTCTTCCTCCTCCTCTTCGTTATTATCCAAAGCAGCGAATGAATCTAATGTAAGTTTAGATTGATGTTTTACTTGTTGGGTAAATGCCCATCCTTTTATACCCGCACTGGATTTCATAATATCTATTAAAATTTCGTTATCTGCTTTTGTACAATCGACGCTTCCTTTATTTTCGTGAAAACTGCTCCAGTTATCAATTGCCAAACGCTCATCTTCTGCTGATACTTCGGCATTTTTAGGTTGTTGATTTAATTTATTCTCTTCTTCATTAAAATTTAAGATTCCGTTCGACAAAAACTTTGCGTCTTCGTCTTCATCCGAAACATCAATATCATCTATTCCCCAAAGAGTTATTGGTTTGCTCTCTTTTTTAATTGAGTTAACAATTTCTTCCATTGAAATATTAGGAATAGTTACTGGACTGGTATCAATTTCGGTAATTTCCATAGTTATTTTTTCTTTACTTCTAACTTGTACTAGATCTTCAAGAGTTTTTTTATATTTTTTTTGTAATTCTTCAAACTTTTTTTGTAGAGATTCATTTTCTTTTTTAAGATTTTTAACAATTGGAAGTTGATTTAAAATTTCCATATTTTGAGAAGCATCTATGTTTTTATTTGAAACCTTTTCGATTACTTTAGTTAAATGCTTTGAGATTACGTTAGTAATTTCAGCAACGGTATCGCTTATGTCTAATTTTTCGATTTCGTGTGTTGTTTCCATTTTGTGATAATATTAAATTAAGTGTTTAATATAATTTAGAAAAATGTTATATTTTAATACATATGGATGAACAAGAAAAAAGTAATGAAATAGTTGTAGTGAAAGATGCTAGTGGTGAATTACAGCGTCAAAGAGAAGAGATATTGAAACAGAAAATAGAAGTAAGAAAAAAAGCATTAGTAGATTTAGTGGTAAGACAAACGGATTATGATGAGGATAAAGCAATGATAAAGCTAATTGAATGGAATTATAATTATATAAATGTAATTAAGGAATATATGAATCCTAATTTTAGAACTGTAAAGAAAAAGGAAAATACAGGAACAAAAAATCAGATGATTTATGGAGAGATAAGAAATTTCATGGACGATGTAAATAAACAGGCGTTATGTAGAAAAAGGCAAAAGGAAAAAATGGAAAAACAGCGCGAAGTATACATAGAATATTTAAAAAAGCAACAAGAAGCTCAACAAAAACAAGATGAAGATAAATAATCAGATCTAACAAAATTTCACAGATCTAATTATTCAAACCAAAATTACTAGATAAACTAGTTAATTTACTGTTTCCAATATGTTTCCTTTTAAGTCTATATTGCGGTTGCTTATGGGATTTACTTGATAAAATGTCATCAAAAATATTTGGCAATTCATTATTTTCCTCATATAATTCTGGTAAAATTTTCGTCAACGGTTTATCTACAACCAGTAGTAGTCTGTCTTTACTTAGAAGTTTACGGTACTCTTGTATACTTAGATTACCATAATATTTATCCAATGTGTAATATGGATTAGGAGCGGGTTTAATATTTTTATCATAGTTATAAATTTTGCTGTAAATATTATTTAATAAAGCATATCTTTCCCATAAAACAGAACAATCAATCGATTCATTTTTTAAATATGCTACAGCGCATTCGGGACTACAGAAACAACCATAAACTTCAATAATATTATTTCTTTCTTGTTTTGGAATAAAGATAGGTGGGTTATCAAAATGACAGGTACACCAAAAACAATGGGAGCGTTTATCAGAGACTTCGTTTAGATGTAGTTTTATTTTTAAAATCCGTAATTTTTCCCAAATTTCTTTTAAGTCAGTATTATCATTATTAGTGGAAGTGTTTTCTTCAGATGAATTGTGTTTTTGTGGCGAGGGTTTATAGGTAATATTGTTATATTGTTCGAAATTGATATTTGTTTGTTTATTATTTTTAAGATTATATGATTTTATTTCATCATTAATCTTCGAATTAGAGAAGATATGTTCGTTATGAGTTTCAAGATCTTTACTACAGCATTTTAATTGTAAAATAATATTTTGTTTTTTAATTTCATCTTGACTAATTTTTTCATTAACCTTTTTGATAATTTTCCCCCCTTTGGGTTTTCTTCCGCGTTTCTTATGAACTTTTTTAGGTTCATCTTTCGTTTCTTTAGTTTTTTTAGGTTTACGACCACGTTTTTTAGGAGGCATTTATAAAGACAAAAAAGTAATTGAATTTAAGTTGTTTTAATAATGTTTTAATGAACATAATTATATTTTATGACATTCCCTACAAACAGGAATATAATTTGAATTTCCAATCAATTTCTGTGATGATTCACTAGTCAATCTTTTAGTGAAACTTGCTTTTTTCCCGTTTCTACAAATAGCGCAAAGAGCTTGTTTTTTGACAACCTCGTCTGCCATGGGTATTATATCTAAAATTTGACCAAATTTTCTCATTTGAAAGTCTCCGTCTAAGCCACACACATAAACAAACTTTTTCATTTGTAGTAAAATGGCTACGGCATCAGATAAATCTTCGAAAAATTGTGCTTCATCAATGACAATTGATTTATAATTGTGTAATTCTTTATAATCGAGTAGATGGGCTAGTTTCATAAATCGCATACAAGGAATCATCATTTTATCGTGCGTTGATAGTTTTGTTTCATGATAGCGTTTATCTTCAGCAAAATTAACGACAAGTGTTGGTATTTGTGCGATTTGGTTATATTTGTAAATGTTGACAACTTCAGTGCTTTTCCCAGACCACATAGGTCCAATAATAACTTTAAGATAAGCTTCTGGTTGAGTCATTATGATTGATTTAATAGTTTTTGCCATTTTAGTATATCAATTTATTTATTTCTTATATTAAATATTTTGTATATTATTATAATTATATGAATAAGTTTTCGCCCTGGGTTGAGAAATATAGACCAAGTTCATTGAGAGATGTGGTATTAGATGTAACTAATAAACAAATATTAAACAATATATTAGATAAAAACTATTTTCCAAATTTGTTATTTTATGGTCCACCTGGAACAGGAAAAACAACGACAATTATAAATTTAATAGATGCGTATCAAAAAAAATACAATCAGCAGAACAAAGGTTACAAAATTCATTTAAATGCTTCTGACGATCGCGGTATAGAGATAATACGTAACCAAATTCATCAGTTCGTTCATACTAAAACTTTATTTGGAAATGGATTAAAATTTGTAATATTAGATGAAGTAGATTATATGACTAAAAATGCTCAACAGGCATTGAGATATTTAATACAAAAATACTCAAATAATATAAGATTTTGTTTAATTTGTAATTATATTAGTAGAATAGATACGGCATTACAGAATGAGTTTATAAGATTAAGATTTTGTCAATTACCATCAAATGATATTTCTAAATTTTTAAATCAAATAATAGTAAAAGAGAAATTAAATATTACTAATACTCAATTGAAGGCAATTCAAAAGTCATTTAAATCAGATATTCGTAGTATGATAAACTATATTCAAGCAAATCATAAGCAGTTTTCGGAGTCTACAGAGTACACACATATAACTAGTGATTTATGGGAAAAATTAATAGAAAAAATAAAAAAAGAAGACGAAGATGTGGTGATAGATTATATTTATACAATTAGTGCGAAATATAATGTAGATAAGGTTGATTTATTACATGAGTTTATTAATTATTTGATTAAAACAAAAGATTATGCTTTGAAAGAGGATTGGATATCTAAATTTAAATTTATTATTCATAGTGAAATAACAAATGCCAATTATTTAATCCCTTATTCTGTTTATAATTTAAAATCTCTTTTTAATGTTTCATAATATGCTTTCATTCGGAGTTCTAATCTATTACAGAAAAGATTGGGCGATGGTTGTTCGGGGTAAAATTGGTTTTTTTTTAAACTGTATTCTTCGATTATATTATTTAATTTATTAACTTGTTTCTTTGGATTACCACGTCTGTGTTTCCTCTTAACAAAAGTATTCTTTTGATTCTCTGCCATTTATTTAATAATAGAAAATAAATTGATTGGAGAATACTTAAAGAGATAATTTTTAAAAACAATAATGCTAAGCGCAGATCAAGAATGGGAAAACTTCCTAAAAGATGATACACTACAAGATTCTAAAGGTGAAAATAATACATCTTTAGAGTCTTTTATTCCTAAAGTTACTGATATTTATATTTCGACACAAACAAAAATTGGTTATTTAAATCAGACTGTTAATTTACAAGATGTGTTTTGGAAATTACCTGTAATTGATTATCAAACACCAGATAATGGTATTATAAAAAAACAAATGAAACTAAGTTGTGAGACAAAAGAAGAAAGTGATATATTAAATACAAAGGTACAAAATTCAAAAATGGTAATTGTAAATACTATTAAATTTATTGACAATCCTACAGCAAGAAAACTGAAATATAAAGATGTAAGAAAAGTAAATATGGGAATAGCAAAAAAAGATCTAATTAGTTACAGAACAAAGGTAAAAGGAGCATTTTACAACTGTTTTGTTGTTATTTTAAGAATTAAATTTAATGATATATTCAAAGAAGTACATATAAAAGTTTTCAATACAGGAAAACTAGAAATACCAGGAATTCAGTCGGACGAATTCCTACATATCGCATTAGATATACTTGTAGGTTTATTGCGTCCTGTTTGTGGCAATGAATTAGATTATAATAAAGAAAATATCGATACGGTATTAATTAATTCAAATTTTACTTGTAATTATTTCATAGATAGAGATAAATTATCATCATTACTAAAATATAAATACAAATTACACGTAAATTATGATCCTTGTTCATACCCAGGGATACAGGTAAAATTTTATTACAATGCGGAAAAGGAAAAACAAAATGGAGTTTGTTTGTGTAAAGAAAGGTGCGACAAAAAAGGTTCTGGTAAAGGAGAAAATCAGTGTTTGGAAATCTCATTCATGATATTTCGTACTGGTAGCATGTTAATTGTTGGACACTGTGACGTATTTATTTTACATAAAGTTTATGACTTCTTGATAAATATATTAAAAACAGACTACATGGATTTTCGAATAGTAACACCGTACACAAATAAAAAGAAACCAAAAAAGAAAAAAATAAGAAAGAAAACTATTATAATGGATATAAAAGCCAATTAATATATCTTAGTGGTGACATTTCATTTAAATTCTTAATGGATTTATTATCATTTAATTTTTCTTTGACTCGTGATTTCATTTCAAGTAAGGATTTTTTGTCTTTATATTTTCGCAGTTTTTTAACAAAAATTTCGCAAATATTACTATATTTAATTGTATCAATGTCGTAAGCTTGGAAATTTTGAAATACAAATAGGCTTAGTTCGGTTTTCTTATCAATTAAAGACAAATTTCCATTGGTAAGTAATTTATTAATAATACTTGCTGATTTTCCAAGAGCAAAATGAATGATACTTTCTTTTTTTTCGTATTTTAATCTTTCTTTTTGTAGTAAATTAAATAAATTAGAATTAAAAAACATAATAATATTTGATATGCTATTTAAAATCTCTTGTTCATTATCCTCTAAAGTAAATTTTTTCCTATAGATGTTATTAATATCATAAATTGTTTTTTTATAAACAAACAAAGTCGCATCTTTTGAATTTAATTGTAAATAAGAATGCTGAAGAGAAACATCGCTTATTTGTCCTATAAATTCAATGTAATAATATAGTGCTTTTTTACATTGATATATAGTTAATTCCAAATTTTTTGTATACATCAAAAGTATTTTAAAACAATGCGTAATTGTTTCTACACCTCTTCTTATTAAAAATAATAAATAGGTATCATCTTGTATGATCATATGTTCAACCACGTACATCATATATTCATTTATAATTTCCATATATCGAAATATATATGGTTTTATTTCGGAGAATTCAAATGTTTTGTTATAATTTTCAACATTGCTAATAATTAATTTATCACTCATATAAACTAAAATTGTATTTTAATTCAATTAAAAAAACTAATTATTTATTTTTGCTTAAAATAAGTATTTAAAGATTATAATGACCTTTAAGTTATAATGGCAGAAGAAAGCTCAGCAGCTTCAACAGAACAACAAAGTAATTATAGACTTCCACATGGAACTACGTTACAGCATTGCGCAAAATTATCAATTGTAGAAGATAAACCGATTATGTTTGATTACTGGACGGGCTCTCTTGATAAAGAAGTTTTAATTGGTGTGAGAGAATCCGGAGAGAAACTTTTAGTCAAAAGCGAAGATGAATATACTAGTCCCATCTCCAAAATTTATAAGGTAGAGTCAGAGTATATTATTATTACTGAAAACTCAATCTATTTGATATGCGCTAGCGTTGATACTAAGCGTATCTCGTAAAAATTTCCATAATATAAACATTCGTTTTTATATTATGACAGATATGAGTGGGGTGAATATAGAAATCAGCGAAATTACACAAGTTGATACGAGTGACCTTAATAACCAACCTTTAGAAGATTTTACATCTATTGGTGTAAACATAAATAATATTGAAGAAAACGATTCAGGAAGTGAGATGAAAATGATAGGTATGTTTCCCAAAAAAAGGTCTTTAAAACGAAACACAGGTAAAAAACAACTTCAAAAACATAAAACAATGCTTAATGCGCTTAAAAAATATAAAAAAATAAAAACCAAAGAAGAAAATCAACCCATAGATAAACTAGGGAGATTTAGATATAATCCAGAAAAGGTCACTTTCCAAGAAGTAGAAGATGAACTTGGAGAGATTTACCATAGTTATAATGAATATTTCTCATCGGCAATGGATATACTTGCCAGTTATGTTAAAGGACAAAAAATTATTTATATGGAAAGCGAATCTCATTGTCAAAAACAATTAAATTTTTTAATGTTCCCTTCTATTTTTATTTCAACATTGGCTTCTGTTTGTTCAGGAGCACTTAATAGCGCCGGAAGTTGGGGTGGAGTATTTTTAGCATCACTTAATGCCGCAATATCCTTTTTACTAGCGGTTGTTAGCTATTTAAAACTTGACGCTCAATCAGAAGCTCATAAAATATCTGCTCATCAATATGATAAATTACAATCTATTTGTGAATTCGCATCTGGTTCACTGCTTTTATTTACTGATATGACCGGATTTGATAAAAAAGGCACCGCAAAGGAGAGAGAGAAGCAACAACTAATAGAAGTGGGAGCTAATATTAAAAAACGATTAGATGAAATAGAAACAAAAATTAAAGAAATAAAAGAAACAAACCAATTTATAGTACCAAGAACTATTCGTTATAGATATAAAATAGCATATAATATTAACATTTTTGCTGTTATAAAAAAAATAGAAGGTCTTAGAAAATACTATATTACCTTTATCAGAGATAGAATAAATCAAATTAAATTTTTAAAATGCAGACATAATTTATTACTTGAGTCAAACGTTCCAGAAACTGATCCGAGAGTTATAAAACTTAAACAGTTGATAGACCAAGAATATTTCGAAAAAAGTTATGGCTTTGAAAAAATATTACTATTACGTTCTGCTTTTAGTATTATAGATCAATTATTTTCTGATGAAATGGCATATGCTGATAATTTAAGACTAAGAAATTGTTCTTCTTGTTGCTATGAACATTTGCCAAAACCAGAAAATAAAAATACATTAACTACATTAATTACTGACCCATTCGGTGCTCTAGATAAGAAAAGTAAAACAAGATATATTAATTATATGAAAAAAATGAAACAAAGATACGATACATCAGGAAATATATTTGAAGATACTATGGATATCTTAAAACACGAAAACGCCCACCCCGCCGTAAAACACGGCTGCTGGGACTTTGATAAAAAACAAGACTTAAGTTGGACAGAAACATTCGGTATTCCTTTTTACAGTAAACACAGTGAAGCAGAATTTAATGATACTTGCTTTAATAGAAAATGCTTCTATTTTTCTACTTTTATCGTAATTGCTCTTTGTGGTATAGGTCTGTTAACCTCGTATTTAGCCATTAATCTCTCCAAATAAAAGTTATAACTTTGCTTTATCTATCAAAACATACGTTCGATATACATCCTCATCCGCTTCTATTAGATTAATTATATCATTTATAAAATACAATTGATGATATACCGGTGTTAAATGAGGTCTCGGCACAAAATGTATATGTAGACGCCAATATGAAGGAGGAAAATGAATAAAATTCTCCGTATTATCATCTGTCAATTGGTATTTCTGGTACATTGCTTTTGTAAGATTTTTTATATATTTTAAGTGCTTTCTCTCCAAATCAAGCAATGATCTTATATCTTTTTTACACCATGCCGTATAATGATAATCATCTTCGTCTATATGTTTGATATCTTTTACACATATGAATAAATCATTCTCATAAATTACCATCTTTTTTCTTTCTTCAATGTCACAAGGTGTGCATAAATATCTAGCAACATCCTTGGGAATAATTTTTTTCATTTAATAAATTAAGAATATAAATCTTTAATATTAATTTCTCCTTTTACTTTTGCGTCGCCTACGTGATTTTTTCCTTTTTTGTTTTGATTCATACTGTCTGGTTGTGGTGCTGGTGGTGGTGGTGCTGGTGGTGTTATTATGGATGACATGATATAATAGCATTAGCAAGAAGGAAGAGCTGCCAAACACAACTTAATCTCTCCAAGTGAAGCAACAGAATACTTCACGATTAAAGGCAAATCATTCTCTAAATACATCTCAATAGTATTGCACAAATTCGTACACTTGATGAAATATCCAAGATTTTTAAGTGAGAATTCACCCTGTATTACATGAGAAGCACTTTGTTTCTGTAAAAATTCCATGTTACCATCAGACTCAGACCGTCTGATTTCTGCTGTAGCAAATGGTCCTTCACATTTGAAAATCAACTCATTTCCAACTGATTTAATCTCTAATCTCTCCGAAATATTCGATAAATCTCGAATAATCTTCTGAAAATCAGTGGAAGGCAGAGTAATAATTGATGAAAATGGAACATCTGGTACTTGTAACTCTTCTTGCTCAGGTTCAATTAACTTGAGCTTTTGAATTTTACATTGTTTAATATCTCCGTTCTCAAATTTCAATCCTAGGTTATCAACTACACCTTCGCTATATTCTTTTTCCTCAATATAAATAGTTAATGTATCATCATTGTCAATTGTGTTAATGAGCTTAAATAAGTGAAACATATTTACACCAATAATAATTTTAGGATATTTACAGTAAAAATGCTCAAATTTTTCTGCGTCTAAAAATAAATGTGCTAAAATAGTATGAGATTTATCCATATTTACAATTCGAATACCATCTGGTTTAAATACGATGTTGGTCTCTAACAATATATCCTTTAAAGCAGTCATAAGTGTCCTAAAAGGAGCAATCTGTACTGTTTTTATTTCTAAAACATTACCTTCAGTCATTGATACTTATTTTTTAACGCGAATCTTTAAATACTTAT
>Ga0257110_1000462_pt1 | contig 19810 bp, 25 predicted proteins | sample LP_taG_7_FD_190184 | JGI IMG/M metagenome (GOLD analysis project Ga0257110, IMG submission 190184) | Marine microbial communities from Northeast Subartic Pacific Ocean, Canada - LP_J_2015_P26_10m | ecosystem: Environmental > Aquatic > Marine > Oceanic | place: Canada: Northeast Subartic Pacific...
GAACCTTTAGATCCTGAATTGACAATAATCAAGAAACGGTTATTTGGGTCCAAACTTTCGCGACCAATTTTACCCGCCTCTTCTGTTGCTTTATTCAAAATGTTATTAACAGATGTTTCAAACTCGGCATTGTTGGAATTTGCTGTGTTATTTTCAAACGCACCCAAATGAACGCGACCAATAAGTTCTTGTACTTCTGCCTTCTGTTTCGCAATAGCAGTCAGAATTTGGGACTGTGTTGCCTTATTCGCAACTAGATCGCTAATACCCACACTATATGCGCTTGTTTTCAAATATTCGGTTACAATATTTTGTAAATTATCATTGAAATTGACGCACGCCATATTTCCAAAATCATTGTTTACGCGATGAAGAAGACCCTTGGAAGTAGAACCAATTACTGATTTATCCAATTGACCTCGCAACAATTTACCATTACGAAGTTCTAAGACATTGTTAGAAGTAGCATAGTCATCTTTACCTTCTTTATAAGACTTGGTTTTGTATACCATGGTCAAAGGGGGCATAATTTGACTGAGAACATCAAATGAACTGACAATCTTTTTGTCCTTGAATTCATCAGGTTTTACATCATCGCACATCATAAGCAAATTCATTGCTTGGCGAGGGGTAAAGTTAATATTCTCACGCGTTAAACGATAAGATCCCAAAAGAGAATCTTGATAAATACCAATGATGGGCGAATTACTTGCTGGACTAATGGTTTGGTAAGGAATTGCAGCTAATTGACGAAGTTCGGTTTCAGCTAATATATTTTGAGGCATATGCATATTCATTTCATCACCATCAAAATCAGCATTATATGGTTTCGTATCACCAACATTCATACGGAAAGTGTCACCTACTTTCATAACTTTCACAATATGACACATCATTGACATTCTATGAAGTGAAGGTTGTCTGTTGAATAACACTGCGTCACCATCCATCATATGACGATGAACAGTATCACCATTTTTTAGTTCAATTGTTTCCAAATCTACATTACGCAAGGAAACGTTCTGACCATTTGCCTTTTCCAAAATCTTAGCACCTGGATATTTTTCAGGACCATTTTGAACCAATTTGGTAAGGTAGTCGCGATTACGATCATTTACAAGAACAGGTTTAGTAATATTCATGGCAATTTTAAGAGGAACACCTAATTGTTTTACAGATAAATTCGGATCACCAGTAATCACAGAACGAGCACTGAAATCAACACGTTTTCCCATAAGATTACCACGAATACGCCCATTTTTAGAATTCAGACGTCCGGAAATACATTGTAGCGGACGACCAGAACGTTGGGCCATAGGAGCAACACCTTTGATCTTATTATTCGCAATCATAGCAACTGAATGTTGAAGAATAGTGTACCACCCTTCTGTTACATTGGGATGTGTGTCAGCATTGGATAATTTCTCGCGTAAAATACCATTTGTCTTAATAATATTACGGTAAATATGTGTCAAATCGTCTTCACTTCGTTGTTGTGCGTCGTGTTTTACAGATGGACGTACTGCTGGAGGAGGTACAGGAAGCGCTTCAATAATCATCCAACTAGGACGGGACCAAATTGGACTGAAACCCATAAAGGAAATATCATCATCTGAAATACGCTTGAAAATTTTCAACACAATTTCAGGAGTCAATTTCATGGTGACACGTGCATCACCCCCTTCTTCGTTGGTGTCAATATTATCCCACGAAGCACAAATAGTTGCCATTCCTTCTAACTTAATTTTATCAGGTTGTCTACATCCACATCCATCATCAGTTTGTTCACCACAACGTTTAATCGTTTTGGATGTAATAGACGAAACGTAATCCCAGCGCGATCCATTGGAACGTGATAATATATGATTATGTTGATGTTTATTTACCAAAATTTTGCTACATTTGAAACAAATAGAACGAAGAATTTTCAAAATATCCTTGATATGTTGGATGGAAAACACAGGGCGTGCAAGTTCAATGTGACCGAAATATCCAGGTGTATCAATATAAGTTAGACCATCAGTGGGACAAATAAGTCCTGGTTCCAAAACTCCCATACGAGGATCAAATAATCCGCCAACTACTGGTTTATTATTATTATACGTGTCACCTGATGTAATTTCCACTACAGAATTCTTACGAATTTCTTCGGGTGACAACATACTAAATTGGATTCCAATAATTCGCGAAGGCGATTCATAATTATCCTTATTTGAATATTGGGGCATGTTTACTTATAATATAATGTAGTATATTTATATTGTTTCTTTTACTTATTTCGAAAATCAATTTTGTATAAATATAAAATTGATTCCGAAAAGGAAATAAATAGAATATTACATCAATAGATAATTTTGAAGTATGCCAAGAAAATCAAGTCCCGATAAATACAACACACGTTCTCAGAAGAAGAGAAAATCTAAAGACTCTGATTCAGACGAAAGTGAAGAGGAGGAGAATATTTGGTTCGAATATAATAGCGATGATGATTCAGATGATTCTGATTACAATCCCAAGCAGCGAAAAAAAAAATCTGCTAAAAAGGAGTCTTCGGATGAAGAACTATCTGAATATGACGAAGAAAGTGAATGTTATGAAGAAGATGATGATGGTTCGAATATTGACCCGCGCGAACTGCGTAAAACTATTGCTACCTTATTTCCATCGAATTATATTAATAAAAAAGTGAAAAAGGATGAAAAGCAGAAGAAAAAGGATAAGAAGATGACGAAGAAGAAACGTTCTAATAAACGTGTGAAAGAGGAGTCATCAAGTGAAGAAGAGTCTGAAGAAGAATCGGAAAGTGATTCTGAAGAAGATGACGAAGAATATTATGAAGATGACGAAGAAGAAGAAGAAGACATCGATGAAGATGACCTACAAAAAATTTCGGCAAATCTAATATTCTCAGCACTCAGTGGTGGAGGTCAAAACCCTGAAGAATTACGCGATCAAAAGGCAATTGAATATGATCCTAATGAAGATTGTAATAGTGATGATGAAAAGACATTTATGCGTGAAAATTATGAAACTATCCCGGTTCCTAAGGTAATTCAAAAGAAGCGTACTAAAGAACAAAAGAAGAAGGGCAAGCGTAATAAGAGTGATAAATCAGAATCATCGGATATAGTGGACATCGAAAGTGAATATCAAGAATTAGTTGAATTGCGCAAACATTTGTCTGAAAAACTAGAAAAGCAACCAAAAAACAAAATTTTGTTGAATGCGGTGGAAGATTGCCGTAATTCCATTCGTAAATTGGTTAAAAAGACACGTATGAAGAATGCGAAGAAATACTACAAAATGATTAATGGTGAAGACGAGAAAAAAACGGGTGAAATTGATTATTTTAAAAAGGAGTTGTCAAATAAGGAACAATTGCGAGTAATCAAAGAACTCAAGGAAATTAACGATCACATTAGCATTAAGAAACCCTATCGTTTGACACTATTGGACAGCAATATTCCTCCGAAGTTTAAGGCAACAGTTATGCAAAAGGTCAATATGTTGCGTTCTATGGAAGTTGGTGATCCAGAATATTTCAAACTGAAAACATGGGTTGATGGATTTATGCGTATTCCATTTGGAATTCAAAAAAATCTTTCTGTAAGTATTCATGATGGTATTGACAAATGTAGTGATTTTATGGAAAACGCAAAGAAGCAATTGGATGAATGTGTATATGGTCTTGATGGAGCAAAGATGCAGATTATGCAAATGATTGGTCAATGGATTACCAACCCCGAAGCACTAGGAACTGCGATTGCGATTAAAGGACCTCCTGGTACAGGTAAAACATCTTTGGTAAAAGAAGGTATTAGTAAAATACTAGGTCGCGAATTTGCGTTCATTGCTCTAGGTGGTACAGGTGATTCCAGTTTCTTAGAAGGTCATGGTTATACATATGAAGGAAGTTTATGGGGTCGTATTGTCCAAATATTGATGGATAGTAAGTGTATGAATCCCGTAATTTATTTCGATGAGTTAGACAAGGTCAGCGATACACCACGCGGCGAAGAGATAATTGGTATTCTAACTCATTTGACAGATACATCACAAAACAGTGAATTCCATGACAAATATTTCTCGGAAATTCATTTCGATTTGAGCAAATGTTTGTTCATATTCAGTTATAATGACGAGTCTGCGGTTAATCCTATTTTGCGAGATCGTATGTATCGCATTATGACCAATGGTTATGAAAAGAAGGAAAAAATGGTAATTTCCAAGGATTTCTTGCTTCCAAAAATTCGTGAACAAGTCGCGTTTAAAGATGAAGAAATCATTATTCCTGAAGAAACATTGGAAGCAATCATTGCCAATGATTCGATTATGAAGGGAGAAAAAGGAGTTCGTAATCTAAAACGTTGTCTAGAAATCATTCATACAAAGTTGAACTTGTTCCGTTTGATGAAACCGGAAAAAAATATCTTTGGTAAGGAATTGGATTTGGAAATTTCATTCCCCTTAACAGTGACTATGAAGCATATTGAAAAGTTGATAGAATATGAGGAACCAAACCAAAGCATATTGGCAATGTATGTTTAAGAATTCATATAAAGTCTATTGTTTATAATTCATTAGGAAATGAATTATGAACATATAGAAACGATGATTGGTGTGCGTAATTTACTATTAGAAGAAAATGATACTAGTGATCCTGAATATAAAGAAATATTAAATTGCGTGGAAAAATATATTAAAACACATTGTAAACATGAAATCATAGATGATTTAATCGATATTGATCCCGATAGATCAAAAACGATTTTTTATTGTAAACATTGCGAAACTACGTTTCATGATTATAATGAAACACAAGCATATGTAGTTCCTAGTGCAAAAATATGTGAAAATACTTAACAAGGGGTTTGGTTTCCACCGCGTGTTTTAAGCATGTTGATTTGATGTTGATTTAAACATAAATATCCTTGGGAATTGCTCATGCCATTAGAATTTAACATACATTGTTCAGTTAAATCACCTTTGGCATCAAGATAAGTATCTAATTTTTGGTTTAGTTCTTGGGGACCAAACAAACCAGTAATATTTTTAACACGTTGTGCTGTAGCAGCATTTGCGGTGCTTTCGATTAAATTACGGTCTTTTATGTCGATGGCGCCACCGTTAGGATATGTACCATAGTTAAGAGAAGTAAATCCTTCTTTATCTAAACGAGTATAATTAGGGTCGGCAGTGTAAGGAATAACTGATCGACAAGATAAACATGTTGAAAGAATGACAACAATTGCTAAACCAATCATGACAACTAATAGTGTGGTTGATAATTTCCCTGATTTCATATCGATATATATGTTGATGAGAAATTCTGTTTCGCAATATTGAAAATTATTGGTCGGATTGTTTTATATATGGCATGGTTGTTTCGTCAATAACAGTTAAAGAACGATATAATTTTTCTAATGGAGCAGTATATTTTTTGAATGTCGGATTCACAATGGTTTTTTTAATATCATTCTTCAATTTTCCTAATTCTAACGAAAGTACTTGTAAATTATCTAAAACATATTTTGGTGCGTTTTGAACATCTGATAATATTTCTTGAATATTTCCTAAATATTTAGTTGTAATTAAATTGGATATAGATGTGATTTTTTGAATTTCATCTATTGTATTTTTTCCAAATTCTTCATTACTTTCTAAATTATCTTTTATATTTTGTTCATCTTCTTCTACGGCACCTTTATTTTTTTCCGTGTTTTCACGTACTCCTTTCGTTGTGTTTGTTTTTTCGTCGTATTTTGAAACCAAATCGTAATATTTCTTTTTAAATGCTAAGAAGTTTTCGTTAAACAATAATATATTCGAATATTCATTATTACAAGGTTTACCATAATAAAACATAGGATCACAATATTCTTGGCGATTATAATGTTCATATTTAAATGCTAAATATAACATTATGTAAAATATTGAAAATAATAGTAAAATAAGAGTAGCTCCAAAATATTCGGGGCGATTATATGTAAAATAGTTGATTGGAATATAAGAATAAACCGTCATTATACTATATAATGACGTTTTTACGTTTTACAGTGAATGTATAAGGTTATTATTTAACGGTATTAATAGCGCCATCTTTGATGTAATTTCCTAATACGAATGTGCCCGCTAATTTTGAAATTGTATCACGCAATTGAGCAACGTTCTTTTGTATGGAAATTCCTAAACTATTGGTTTCAGCATATTTCTCAGGAACTTCTGTTTGGACCTTATTACTTAAACGAGAAGCAGTACTATCCAAACGTGCATTAACAGTTTCCAGATTGGTACTTGAAGTTTGAATATCATTCATTACTGCTGAAATCAATTCGCCTTGTGTGTTCTTCAAATAACGTCTAAACTCTAGTTCGGGATTTTTACCGAATATATATGCGTTAGTAATCACACTAATGCGCGTTTGGAAATCACTATAGTTTGCATAAATATAAGCAAATAAAATACCTACTAACATGAAACCAAATAGAATAACAATCATAAAAGATTGTCCCCATTTCATGTAATTTGTGGTTTGAGGTGGAATGAAATATTTTTTCATAATTGATTCTAAATTTTCATTTGATGGTTCGTTTAATGTTTTATTTGCATCAATTTGTTTCGTATCCATTAATATATATTAGTATTTTACTATATATTATAAAACTAACAAAATACATAAAAACAACGATTGAAAGTGAAATATAAAATGTCTTCTTTGTCGAATGATGAACGTCTAAACTTAAAAAAACTCATGAACGAAATGGATTATGTAGACAATACGGAAACAATCCAGCGTTTAAAGCACAGTTCGAAAATACGTGAAAATATAAAAAAACTAGAGCAATTAAAACAGGAGCATGCCGAACTTCGTTCAATTTCTCCTGAGAAGTTTTTCAATATTGTCCAAGTAGAATGCCAGTTTTTGTATGATAATTATACTGATATTTTTCGTAGATTAATGAAAGATGAAGTAAATATTACTATTATGTCCAAATTATTGATTGTATTGAAATTAATTGAAGATGGACAAATGGATCAACAAGAAGGATCAGTACGTGTAGGAAATATTTTGAAGGATTTATATTTGGATTCTGCGGTAAAACGCGCAGACGCTTTAGATAAAGAGCATAATGAAGAAAAAGAACCAATTAATAACGGTAAATCAATTAATTGGTCAAAATATAAATTAACAAATAAACCTGTTACTCATTAATGTTTATTATGTCCATGTAGTGTATGAATTTTTGTTTCGTTGTTTTTATTTTCATCAAGTAACATAACACCCATTGCGGCATAATTATGTAAATCCATCAATGTATCCTTTAAGGATTCATCGTTGACTAATTGAACACCTTTTTTTGTAATTGACAAAGAGCGCTGGATTTTGTCTTCAATCCGCATTAGAACACCAATTACACCGAATTGGGCAAACGCATCGCCATAGTCTTGATTTTTTTTTCGAAATAGTTCCAAACATTCTTTTTGAGTGGTTTCAAGTTGTTGAACACGGTCCATTATAAATCATATAGAATTCTTATTTCTATATGAATTTTGGATTATAATTATTGAAATAATATACTAAAAAAAATGTTTATATTTTTCATTTTTTATATTTTTTCTTTAGTTATAATGTTAATATTAAAACTGAAATGTATCTACTACTTTATTTTTATTATTTTTGTCCATAATTAAAATCACATTAAAGTCTCTATATGCTTTATATACATCGGGTGTTTCCCCTGAAAATACATCATCCATAACTCCTATGAATGGAATACATTCATCATCATAATCTCCCCAAAAACCAACTCTTTTTGTATAGTATGTATCATCGTCATATACATCTATTAATCTAATAGTGTTGTAAGCATACCTGTTCCATAAATTGGTGAGTGTTTGTTTTACCATGTTACTAAAATAAAAGTTTGTGGATCAATAAAAATAGCAAAAAAATTCTTCAATTTTATCCTGGGGGATAGATGAACAAACGTTCGTTCAATGATTTATAATTATTGTGAAAATGAAAATATCTCTTTATTATAACTTATGTTGAAAGATCATGTCAATATATACAAGGGTAAAGGATTAAAATTAATGAAAACTGAAACAAAAAATATAAAAACTTTTGTATTTGATTTGGATGAAACCATTGGACATTTTTCGGAAATTTATATTTTATTTCAATTTATTGAAGATATTCAAAGAAATATTTCATGTACTTTATTTGAAAATGATAAACAGTGTTTGTTTTTCATATTAGATTTATTTCCCGAAGTATTTCGTTACGGAATAGAAATTATTTTTAAATATTTACACAAAAAAAAAGAAAAAAATATAACATTAGTCTATATTTATACAAATAACAGTTGTATACCTATTACATGGACAACATATATATCCGAATATATTGAACAAAAATGGAAAGTAGACAATTTGTTTAATAATATTGTAAGAGCGTTCAAAATAAATGGGAAAATAGTGGAACATAAACGAACCACAGGTGAAAAAACATACGAAGAATTTTTACATTGTGTTCAATTACCAAAAAAAACGGAATTATGTTTCTTGGACAATAGTGAACATTCATTTATGAAACATAGATATGTATATTATTTACAACCAAAACCATATTATATTGGTTTAAGTCGTAATGAAATTATAGATCGATTTATAAACGCAATGAAAGAAAAATGTGAAAATAATAATATCCAAGAAGAATTACAAAATTATTATAAAACTCAAAATCTTGTTATAAATGATGTTAAGAAAACATATCAAGACGTATTACTTGATATGAAAGTATCAAAAAAATTGTTACAATGTATACAAAAATTTTATAAATATAAAATAGTAAAAATTTATACACGAAAAAAAACGGTCTTCAATAAAAATAAAACAATGAAAAAGAAATCATAGATTATCTTTTATTTGTAAAATTAGCAACTCTTGTTGCGTCAACTTTTGAAATGTTTTACAATCATCAAACTTGTATTGGATAAAACGTTGATGATTTTTACATAATATATGTGTACCGTTATGTAAAAATTTGATATCTACTACAATACCTCCATTGGTTAATTTTCCATTGCGAATCCATCGAATATGTTTTCCTTTGTGAATATGATGAACATATTCAATATATTTATATTGAAGAAGACTTTGGCAATATTTATGAATTATATCGCGTTCTATATTTGTTTCTTGTAAACAAGTAAATATTTCTTCGGAAATTGTTTTTAACGAATGGTGTTCAATATATTCACGATCTACATGTTCAGCTGCTTCCAATATTTCGTCTATATTTAATGTATTTTGTAATTCCGGATTATTTTGTTCATTTTGTATTAATTGATTCATACAAATATAAGTTTAAATCTTTTTAGATTGTTTTCAAAACTGGGGGGGTGATTTAGAATAATGATTTCAACTGATCGAATCGTCTATCAAAAAATGAACGTATATATTCTGTAACTTCATCATTTATTAATAAAAAGGAACAACTTGCTAAAATGAAAATACGATCATTACGATTACATATCATTTTCTTTTGAAAAGGATTAAATCTAATAAATAAAACAAGTGCTATAAACGTTTGAATAATAGTATTTAATATTTTTACATAACGTGGATCAACATATGCTAATCCAATAATGGTTACAAAATATATTATATACCATATTCCAATAAGAAGGAAATATACTTGCGGTGATATTTTTTCAACTATTTTATTTAACGCATTGAATGTTTTTTCTATCATCATATTCTTATTATATGGTGATAGATTTATGTAAACGAAATATAATAAGATATATTACAATAAACTAGTATTAACTTGTTGACTTACTTGAATAAATGTACAACATTTTGCCATTTGTTTAATGGACGGTGCATTAATATACGTACATGTACTACGAAGACCTCCTAAATAGTCACGTATTGTGTTTTCTAAATGTCCTTTATATGGAACAAGTAATTCACGTCCTTCAGAAGACCTATATTCTGCCATTTTTCCAAAATGCGTTTCCATTGCTTTTTGCGAACTCATTCCATGAAAAGTTTTAAAATACTTTCCATCTTTTTCAACAATTTCTCCTGGATTTTCAACGTGTCCAGAAAACGCACTTCCAACCATAACAAAATCAGCACCACCACCAAATGCTTTTGACATATCTCCGGGGCATGTAATACCACCATCCCCAATAATTAATCCTCCAACTCCATGCGCTGCGTCAGAACATTCTATAATTGCGGATAATTGAGGCATACCAACACCAGTTTTAATACGAGTAGTACATGCCGCACCTGGACCAATTCCTATTTTAACAATATCTACACATCCCTCCAAAATTAATTCCTCAACCATTTCACGAGTTACAACATTTCCTGCAACAATGCGTTTATTTGGAAATTTATTTCGTACTTCTTTACAAAAAGAGACTAAATTGGAAATATATCCATTCGCAATATCAATACAAATCCAATTACAATCAATATTTTTAAAAATTGAACCAAGTTTTTCAATGGAACCTTTTCCTATACCGGTAGAAACCATAAAATAATCGGGATTTAGTTCAAAGTTTTTTTTAAAATATTCGTAATCTTTTAAGTCATAAAATTTGTGTAAAGCAGTAACAATTTTAAATTTTGATAGACAATTATATACTTCAAATGTACCGGTTGTATCCATATTTGCCGAAATAATTGGAATTCCGTTCCAATTATGTGATGAATATTTAAATCGAAAATCGCGTTCCAATGAGACTTCAGAACGACTGTTAATAGTAGAACGTTTTGGGCGAATCAATACGTTCGAAAAGTCCAATTTTACGCCATATTCGATTTTATTCATTGTGAATATTATAACGCACAACGGTTTATATAGTTATAATAAATATTTTTAACTATATAAATATTCATCTAGTTAAAGAAATAATGTTTGATCCATATCTGATTCGATATTTAACCGAATATCTGAAATTATGTAGTCATTGTAATAAATATGACATTTACAATTATCAACAAACATGTTGTTTTTGTAAAATTTTCTATTGTAGTGAATGTAAACACAAATTAAAGCGAAATTATAATTATTATGAAACAACCAGTAATTATTGTGAAATTTGTAATGTGAAATGTTTTGAATATAAATAGCAATCTAAACCTAGTTACGTTTTTCCGAACGACTCATCCACACAATAGGACGCCACGCAACATAAGAACGAGGAAGTTGATCGGTTGGTAATCCAGGAATAATAATTTGTAATACATAATACACCATGTCGCGCAATTTATTCATGTGTATTTCGTCCATAGGTGATTTTTTCTTCAATAATTCAAATTGATCAATCGCATATTGTGTGGGACGATTTTCATTTGGACCCGAACTGATAAAATAATTAAAAATGAATTCGTTAATATCATCATTTAATTTAGACGAGTCACTTGTTTGTTTTTCATCAGTAATAACGTATCCGTCTAGTTTTGCGGAACCAATAACCAATACATTTGCGCCTCCTGGTAAAAATGTAGTATTTCCGGCTTGTTTACTTTTATTGTTGTAATTATTCAAACGATCAAATTGATAAGATTCATTCTGATTCATATTTGTATTATTTCCAGAACTTGATCCTTCTTCATTTTCGCCATTTTGTGCTTCTGCTGCAGCAGCAAAAGCGCCATTCAAACAACTATCGGGACAACCAATTCCACATTTTCCTTGAGGAGAATCATCACATTGATCGCCATCCCCACCATCACCGTCATTGCCACTACCGTCGTCTTTTTTACTGTAACCAAAGAAATCTGAAGTATCTAAATTACCAAAAAGTGAATTAATATTGCCACCGCCACCACTTCTAGAACCATTGAAATTGGACACATACGAATCTAAATAATTTTGCCCTTTATATTCTTTGTAAGTTGGTGTAGGTTGTTTCCAAACATCGAATATGCTATGATTTGACCATTGAATTGGTGGCCAATATTCTTTGGGTTCGTTATTTTTAGTACTAGGTAAATTGGGAATAACGATATTCAAAAAATAATATCCAATATCTGTTAATTTACGTTTATTTTCTTCACTTACATTTCCTTGATTTACACAATAAGCAACATATTTTTGAATGGTCTTTTCTAAAGGTAATCCATCTTTATCAAAATAAATATTAATTTGTTTATCTATAAATTGGTTCATTGTTTCCCCAGGAAGAATAGCAACTTCTGATTCTGTTTTTTCATATATTTTGTAAGGGGGGTTAATAACGGGTCTGGGTAATGTTCTTGCTCCTTCACGTATAGGAAAACATTCTTTGGAAATGGCATGACCCACAATATATCCGAATACGAGTAAAATAAATAAATATATTATAAAACTGATTATGTCTTTCATATATTATTGCTTTTGTATAAACTATATATACATAATTTCATAGTTTGAAATATGATTCAAAACAAATATGAAATAATAAAAGAAATTGGAAGCGGTCAATTTGGAACAATATATGAAGGATCCACTAAAAAGAAGGAAAAAGTAGCGATTAAAACGGAGAAAGAAAATTGTCCCATTTCATTATTGAAACAAGAAACAACTATATTACATTATTTATACCAAAAAGGATGTCGAAATGTTCCGCCTATATATTGGTATGGACGTTATGAAGAACAATTAACACTGATTATGCCATTTTATGAATGTACTTTGGAACAATATATTCGAAATCATATTCTCGACATCCAAGAAATAAATAAAATAATCATTCAAATGATAAAAATTTTAATTCAAATCCACCAACATGGAGTCATTCATCGAGATATAAAACCCCAAAATTTCATGATGAAAAATGAATCCATTTATTTGATCGATTTTGGTTTAGCAACCATATATTTAGATGAAAACAGTAAACATGTAAAAGAAAAACCGAAAGATAGTTTCATTATGGGAACTCCTAAATTCATCAGTTTGTTTATTCATTATGGAATTGATCCTTCTAGACGTGATGATTTAATATCGGTTTTGTACATTTATTTGTATGTTTTATATGAAAAATTGCCTTGGGAAAATGTGGACATAGAAGAACATAGTGATTATAGTCCGTATCATATTTTACATCCCAATAATCAAAAACGAAAAAATTTGAAAGAGAATTTTCATAATGAAAATAAATGGAAACAGAAATTATTCGATTATATTTACCAAATACAATATGATGAGGCGCCACATTACCAAAAAGTCATTTCCATTATTGAGGAAGATATGTAAAATTATAATATGATTTAGTTTATAATTCATATTATAACAATTTTTTACCATTTATCCGCCATCATTCTTTGTCAACTTTTTACTAGTTTTATGGGTTCTTAACAAAAATATTGCTCAATATTTTTATCCATATGTATATGTTACAGGTGTTTTAGGAATAGCATATGCTGTATTATTACTATGTTTTTCTGAAGTACAAAAATTCCATTCTTATTTCTTTACAAAAAGTACAATTAATGATTTCCAAGATGAATGGAAAACATGGTTCGTAGCATATGTTATTTTATTTAAAGCAGTATTGATGTATATTTTCCCATATAATATGAATAAAACAGCAATGTTGTATTCAATTAATTTTTTCTTGTTTTATATATCGTCTATGTTCATTTATATTTACACACTTTAATTAGCACCTGAACGTTGGAACTTCTCAATACATTCCCAAATCTTTGCCGACTCTTTCAAATTGAAAGCGCCGCGCTTTTGTGCCAAGTTGACAAAAGTAACCAAAATATTCAAAGCAACGTTCTCGTTTGTTACTGGAACGTCTAAGACGCTAATTTCTTGGGAGGCTTGTTGTTTTTCAGCATTTTGGGTTCCAGGTTCACCAGCAGGGATTTTTTCGACAGACTCTTGTACAGATTCCATTATACATAATGAAATATGTAATATTTAAGTATTTTATTTAGAATATCTTTTTCTCAATTTTTTCAAAGAAGTCTGGATTATAAACGAGTTTTCCGGTTGGTTTATATTCTTCGGTAGAAGAATAGACCTTCTTTGTTTTTTCTTGTTGTATTTGCCCAGTGTTTAAAATTTTGGCATTAGGGTCGTCGCTATTTTCTTCCAATACGTCTCCGGGGCGACTAACTATTCGTCCTAACTCATCAACAGCAACACCAGTTTTTTTTTTATATTCAGTACGAACATAAGACGGGACCCAATTAGACCATGATACATATAATGTATTTGGATGAACATAACGAATATGAAATTTATTTGCTTCAAGTTTTGCAATAATATAAGCAGTACATTCGGCTTTATCATAACATGGTTGACCAAATATATATTCCGGAATAGTAAACCAAATATATTGCTCTTTCATTTTACTGCGTCCAGTGACTTTAATGCGTTTATGTATGCGGTTCAATATTTTATTAAAAATAGACAATTGTTGCATATCGCGTCGTTGTTGTTTTTCATATAGTTGGTCAATATCGACTTTGCCTACATTATCATCGTCATCTGTAAATAAAAAACAAGACATTCTCTTATAAAAAGAGATGAAAAAAAAATTATATAAATACTTTAATTCATAAGAAAGAAATGGATAAAGAAACAGATGAGACCGAATATATTATTAAACATTTGGTAATATCGGGTGGTGGTACATATGGTTTAGCAGCATATGGCGCATTGCGCGATTTACACCAAAATGGTAAATGGGAAATTAAAAATATTAAAAGTTGTCACGGAACATCAATCGGAACATGTGTATTATTTATTTCATTACTTGAATATGATTGGGAAACGATAGACAGATTTTTAATTGATCGACCATGGAAACATGTATTTAAATTTGATTGGAGTCATTTTCTCGATTTTTATGATAATTGTGGTATATTTACAATAGAACATTTTAAAGATTCATGGAGTCCTCTTCTATTAGGAGCAAATTTTACAGTTGATGTAACATTGAAAGAATTTTATGAAAAAACACAAGTTGATTTTTTTATTTATGCTGTCGAAATTAACACGTTCAAATTAACATGTTTTTCACATAAAACACATCCACATGTGAAATTAATAGATGCGTGTTACGCTTCTTGTAGTATACCAGTAATATTTAAACCCATTGCTATTGATGAAAAATACTATATAGACGGTGGTATTCTCCTAAATTATCCAGTATACCAGTGTTTAGAACAAGAAGGAACACATAAAAATGAAATTTTAGGTATTCGAAAAAAAATAGTGAGTAATCAAAAAATGAAAATGAATCAACATACAAATTTAGTCGAATATTTAACATTGTTAATGCGAAACACGATGAAAAAATTGAAACATTTTGATAAGAATATAGATTTGAAAAATGAAATCTGTGTTGATATGGAGCAAATGGATTTCAATGCGTTAATGTATTTTATAGATTGTCCTGAAAATCGAAAAACTATTATTCAAAAAGGTGTGGATTTAGCTAAAAAATATCTCCATGAATAAATTATTTTCCACATTCAGTTTCAACAAATTGTTGTAAATTTGCATCTGTAATACGTCCACTATAATTTACTCGTTTTCCATCTTTAATCATAATAACAGTCGGGTATCCATCAATACTATATTCTTGGATCAATCTATTTTCACCGTCGGTACAATCTACAGATTCAGGCATAGTTTTATAAAACCCGATTTCTTTGTTGCTATATTCTGATGAAAACTTTTCCCATTCTGGTTTTGCTTTTTTACAATGAGGACACCAATCAGCAGAAAAGAACATTATTTTTGCTTCACTAATGCGACGATTATTATTTGCCATATTTTCGTCACTTAAATTTTCCACAGTGGTTTTACCATACCATAAATAACCGTAATAACCAGCAACAGCAAAAATAATAAACACGAAAAATGTAACTAATTGTTTTTCAAGGGGTTTGACAAAATCTTTATATAATACTGAAAAAATTCCGGGAGCCATTATAAAATAGTTTCACATTAAAATTATAAGAAAACCTTTATTTAGAAATTTTTGACGTACCCTTTTTTGTAATTATAATATAACTATGGCTAAAACGTATAAGAGAAAATTGAATAGTTCTAAAAAACGAAAAACAAAGCGCGTTTATAAAAAGAAAGATTATAATTCAAACGATGGCATGTTGACTACTGTATGGGGACCCAGTGCTTGGCATTATATTCATACAGTAAGTTTTAACTATCCGGTAAAACCAAGTTGTGATGACAAACGTAATTACCGTAGTTTTATTTTGAATTTAAGGAATATATTACCTTGTGGAAAATGTCGCACAAACTTATGTAAAAACTTTAAGAAACATCCATTAAAATGGCATCACATGAAGAACCGGGAAACGTTTTCTAAATATGTATATCAACTTCATGAAACTATCAATAAAATGTTAGGTAAAAAATCGGGACTTTCATATAGTGATGTGCGTGAACGTTATGAACATTTCCGTTCCCGTTGTAATAAAACAAACCAACAGAGTCATGTCGAAAAAGGATGTACTGAACCGTTGGTGGGTGAAAAATCAAAATGTGTTTTACAGATTGTTCCCAACAAAAAAAATGTGATACTTTCCAAATTGACGAAAAATGTGTAAAAAAAAGCGATTAGCCCAAATTATATATATTTTTATAGCAAAGAATATATATAAAAGACAAATGAACCCAACTATACTAGATAATGATTTAGACCATTCTGAGCCAAAAGAAATCATCATTGAACCAAAGGAAGAAGTAGAAAAGATTCCCGAAGTGAAACAAATACCTGTCCAAGTTGTAAAGAAAAAGGTTAAAATTTCATTTTGGACAGAAGATCCAAATGTATTATTTCAACCCAATCATGTTTTAGAGTTTTTTCCTGTAGATACGATGAATTTTAATCAAAAATTAAACTCACTAACACGTTTAGTGATTATTATGACATTTATAGCTTTTGTTTTTACGGGGAAACAAAGAGTTTTAGTGGTTTCTGGAATTAGTTTGTTATGTATTTTCTTTCTTCATTATTCTACCAAACAAAATGAGGGGTTTTATGAAGGTGATCCATCTTACAAAAAAGCATATAGTCGTCATGGACCATTGATTGATATTCGCACTAATGAAAATCAATACCAAGAAAGCAATCCGTCTAATCCTTTAAGCAATGTATTACTTAATGATTATGATTATAATCCTCAAAAAAAACCTGCACCTCCTTCTTTTACAAAAGAAGATCGCGAAACCATTTTAGACGAAACTAAAAAACAGGTGCAATTGTTAAATCCAGGGCAACCAAATATTGACAAAAAATTATTTCAGAGTGCGACGGATAATTTAGAGTTAGAACAATCCATGCGACAATTCTATAGCACAGCAAACACTACTATTCCAAATGACCAGGCAGGATTTGCTGAATTTTGCTACGGTGATATGATTTCAGCAAAAGAAGGAAACATGTTTGCTAGTGTTCGAAACAATCCTCGATATAATTTGTATTAAGGAATTATTTGCTGACAAAATATATATCAAATATATATTATAATGTCCAGCGAAAGCAATTATTCTTTTTATAATATGGCTCGTATTGAAAACGACAATACCACAAAAACCCAAGAAACACTTCAGAATGACCGCTTTTCTTCATACAATACAACCAATTATTTTAGCCAAAACCCTACTGATTCTCAAATCCAATTTGCCACACAGCAACCTGCCGTTGTCCCTACTGGTGTTACTGGTGTAGGCATTAGTGGTGATAAAGTAGAAAATGAATCTGTGCTATTACTCGACGGCGAAAAAGAACGAAGTTTAGGACGTTTGAATTTGATGCAACGTCCTTTCTTAACAGTTCCTTATTTAGGAAGAGGTTCAGTGGACCCTACTTTAGAACTTCAAATGAAAGAAGGTGAACCTATGGGAGAAAAGAAGAGTGTATCTACTGTTATGTCTCAGAGTTTTATGGGTTACACATTATATCCTACTGACAACAATATGGAGGAGCGCGTATCAAATACCCAGCACACAGTTGAAGAAAGTGCTATGAATGGTTGGGTACGTGGTGGTGCCGATACTCGTTACACCGAAAGTGAAATGGCAAAGGGTCGTCCTAATAGTAATGTATAATTACCCCTCAGAGAAACATTATATAATGTTATTATATAATGTCCGGTTTAAAAGAACTAGAACACAGCACAGGTTTGAAAGTAATGGGAGGATCCGGTTGTGGTGCTGCCAAATATGGAGGTAAGAATTGCGGTGCCAAATATGGAGGTAAGAAAGGAAAGCGTTCTACCAAGAAAGCCCGAAAATCAAAGAAGTCCAAGAAATCTGGAAAGAGAAAAACATCCAAGAAATCCTTTTTAGCGCGTTTATTCAAACTTTAGGAAAATAATATAAATATGATGATACACCTATTTATATTATGGAAAAACAAATTCTACAAAACATAAAAAACCTGGATTCACATTATCATGATGATATTACTTATCGCCAATGTTTGCGGAAGATGTTCGATATGAATGAAAAGGTTCCTCATAATGAAATAGATGATATTACAAATGATGAAAATAATTACGATGAAGAATCAATGTCCAAGTATATGGACATAATTTATGAAAAAACACGCAATCACAAACTTTTTCAGAATTTCTATCAACATGGAGCAGCAAAAATGTTTTCCATAGATCAAGAAATTGGATTAGCAGTGTTATGTTCTTATGATTATTTCCATTTATTTCACATGTGTTTAAAAGATTTTTTTCATGTTCAAAAAACATTTCATGAAAATTGTGAATCATATATGTCTTTGACAAACAAATTAGTGTGAATGTGATAATTTAGTAATTATATTCAAAATTCTTTATTGTCTTAGTATATTATAAATGGCGTCTACATCAAATAAAAATACTCCTGGAAATTACCAAGTAGAACAACGCGCTTTTGTACAACAATTACAATATAGCACAAATAAAGAATATGCTTTTGCCAGTCCCACTTATAAATCTGGATTTGGTTTAAATCCTGGTCAATTACCTGATACTGAATTGGCAAAAAATCCTAACAATATTGAATCATGGTTGTTTGGTATTGGTTCAACAAATTTAGTTAATCCTCAAGGTCCTTTACAAGCAGAAGTACGTAATATTCCTGAACTTTCTATGATTGATCGCACAGTTCCCTTAATCATGCCAAAGAATCTCAATTTAGAACCAAATCAGCGCCCTTTCCCTGTTCCAAAATAATTATATAATATTCGTATATTATATAATGCCAATTGATTTAGGATTTTTAGATAAAGAAGGAAGAACTATTAATAGAGAATGGAAAAGTGAGGTTAAAAAACATAACAGTTATTTAGTGAAAAATAAATTTCATAAAGAAAGAAATATGGATGGATGGAACGCAAAATTAAATTCCATTAACAACCATTATCGTAAAAAATTAAAGGATTTAGAAAAAGAAGGCAAGAAAAAAAACATGGAATTAGAACAAATGAGAAAAGAAGAAGAACATTTGTTAAAAATTGCTGAACAAAAGAAGAAAGAAGCAGAACAAAAGAAAAAAGAAGCAGCAGCAATCAAGAGAAAATTAAACAAGGAAAAACTTGCTTTAGAAAGAAAAACACAAAGTCTTCGTCGTTCAAGTCGTCTTTCAAAGAAAATGGCGCGTTGCCCAAAAGGCACCCGTCGTAACAAAAAAAGTGGAAATTGTGAGAAGAAAAGCGAAAAGGTGAGAAAACGTTGCCCTAACGGAACGCGTAAAAATAAGAAGACGAATAAGTGTGAATAAACTATAAAATTGATTTCAATTGATACAAACTTACATTTTGTATCA
>Ga0257110_1000463_pt1 | contig 19767 bp, 26 predicted proteins | sample LP_taG_7_FD_190184 | JGI IMG/M metagenome (GOLD analysis project Ga0257110, IMG submission 190184) | Marine microbial communities from Northeast Subartic Pacific Ocean, Canada - LP_J_2015_P26_10m | ecosystem: Environmental > Aquatic > Marine > Oceanic | place: Canada: Northeast Subartic Pacific...
TTTTGTCTTTTGCATCATCGCCTTCACCTTCTTTTTCTTTTTCTTCTTCGGATTTATCAGTTTCACCTTCCTTTTTGTCTTTGGCATCATCGCCTTCACCTTCTTTTTCTTCTTCGGATTTATCAGTTTCACCTTCCTTTTTGTCTTCGGCATCTTCACCTTCTTTTTTTTCTTCAGGTTTATCTACACCACCTTTTAATGAACCAAAAAGTGAATTAATATCACCTCCAGCAGCTTCATATTCATCGGTCATGATTTGATTAGCTTCATCGCGTACTTCATCTTCAGATTTTCCACTAAAAAAAGATGGTAGCGAAAAGAACCCACCTTTTTTATTAGCAGATGATTTTTTATTGTTTTTTGTTTTTTTTCTAGTGGAACGTTTTTTTGGTGTTTTGTTTCTTTTAGTTATTCCCATATATATATTTATAAATACAATTATTTTAATTTACTAAACTTTAAAATAATTATATAATATAATGAGCACTGAATGTAAAAATAGCACCGCACCTATTAATATTTCAAAACAAAGTGTAGCTGGTTCATGTACTAATAAATGTGATTTAAGGTTTGATTACCATGGAAGTAGTTGCAACGTATTTAGATCTGAAACATATTTAGAACTAGATTATGATAATTCTTCAAAAGCACCAGTTACATTTAATGATATTGCACACGAAGTTTATAAAGTACGTTTATATAGTCCTTCTGTGCATACTTTTAATGGAGAACGCGCCCCAGCAGAAATAATTATTGCACATAATGGAAATGGAAGTAATTTATTGATTTGTATTCCTTTAATGGAAAGTGAAATTACTAGCGAATGTTCTAAAATGATGGAAAAAATAATAAATGATACAGAAAAATTAGCTCCTAAAGTAGGCAATCGAGCATCATTAAATGTTTCAAATTATAATATGAATAATATTGTTCCTAAATTGTCTTATTTTTTTTATGAAGGTACTTTACCTTTTCCACCTTGTAATGGAAATTATAATTTAGTAGTTTTTCATACAAATACTTTTAATACAATTAAAAAACCTATTTTAGATAAAATGAAAAAAATGATAAAAAAACACAATATTCAAACACGAAGTGGTCCTGCATTATTTTTAAGTGGTCTTAAAAGTCATAGTCGTGAAAGCGATGATATATACATATCATGTCAACCAGTAAAAGAAGGAAAACAAAAAAAAGAAGGATTTTCTAATATAAATGATAGTTATATCATAAATTCAAATAATGAATTAAATATGATTGATCACATTATACCATTTACTATCGGTACAATTTTTATTTTTGGTTTATTGTACAATAGAAGAATTTAGTTTAATTTATATAATAATTTCTTATAATATTATATATTATAATGAGTTATGAATTTTATATATATCGTGATGAAGATATGTTTGAAAAATCATATCTAAGTATTCAAAATGATGTTATAAATTATGTTAGTGAAAAAGAAGATGCATGTTTATTTCGTATTGGTGTTTTAGATAAAAAAAATGAAAACAACGAAAATTTTATTTACTATAAAACAAAAAAAGGTTTTAAACAATATTTCATTACAATTGAAAATAATTCACTAGAATTATACGAATTAAATAATTCAATATTACAAGTAAAATCCGAGTCATCGAGAGACATTTACTTTTTAACTACGCATGATTATACCGTAAAGCAATTACCAAATTTAGAAAATAATCATTATTTATTTGAAGCTAGAGATAACTTATATGCACCTGTACGTTATGAAGAAGGTATTTATAAAGTAGAATTAAGTAAAAATTTTTATTATTTTTTTGAAGATAATACAGATAACGATGGTTTGTTTCCCGATATTGTACAACTTAGTTTGGATAAAATATTTGATTTACATAACGACTTATATAAAATAGGAACTATCGATTATTTAAATAAAAATTATACTATTTTTAGAACAAAAGCAAAGGTTAATTTTCAAGATTATTATAATTTAGATCTAGATACACCTATTATTAATATGTATGGTTTTGGTGATCCATTTTCGTCTCGTTATTTAGCAGAAAAAATTGCAGCAAAAAATCAAGTAGAAAAAATTTATGCTGCTATTGAGGAAAAAAATAAAATGGAAGAAGTTCGTTTTTGTTTTAATCAAACAAAATTTGATGAAAAATCAGAAATGTTAAAAAAAAGTATTAGTTATTATTACTATCCAATTAATAAAACAAAACCAAAATTAGTTGATTATACATATGATGATTTTATTGGTTATTATGCAATGTCTGTATTAACTAGTTCATTATCATTCCCACCTGTACAACCACCTGTACAACCACCTGTAAATGACGATGATGATTTCATAAGTCCACCTGAAGATACAAATAATAATGAACCAATTAGCGAACCTATTATACCAAATTTAGATAATGAAGATAATTTTTTCGATAATGCAAGTGGGAGTACATTTGAAGAGCCAATTTTTCCATCAAATGATGAAAACACTGAAAACACTGAAGATATAGAAGAATATGATATAGAAGAAGATGAAAATAATAATGAAAATAATAATGAAAATAATAATGAAAATAATAATGAATTTATAGAACCTTATGACGATCCTATCGAAGATAAATATAGAAACAATAAAGAAGAGGAAGAATCAAGTGAAATTATACCAAATGAAGTATATTATGAAGAGGATAAAGATGATAATACACACTATGATACAAATTATCAAGGTAATAATCCTGTGAGTAATATTTGTTTTGTAAAAGATACAATGATACAGACAGATAATGGGTTAAAAAAAATACAAGATATTACAATAAATGATACAATTGATAATATAGAAGTAATAGGTATTACCAAAACAATTAACAATAATATTAATCATCTCATACAAATAAAAAAGAATGCATTTCGAAAAAATGTCCCTTCAAAAGATATTATTATTACACGCTCACATAAAATAAATATTAATAATGAAACAAAAAAAGCATATGAATTATTAAATATTGGTAATTGTAAAATAAACAAAATACCATATAATGGTGAAATATTATACAATATTTTATTAGAAACATATCGTTTCATAAAAGTTCAAAATGTGTATATGGAAACTTTACATCCTGATAATAAAGTAGCTAAATTGCATAAAGATGTTCTTTGGAATAATAATATAGAACAAAATGTTAAACAAAAAATAGTAAAAGAAGTAAATAAAATTAGCGAAGGATGTTCAATATTAAATCGTACTTACAGCAACATTAATCATGAATCTTTAAGAAAATAATTCGTTTTAATAAAAATTAAAAAATAATAATAATAAATTATGATTAGTGATAAATTATTATTATTTGACGTAGATGGAACATTAGTAGATTCAGGTAAAGAAATAGATAGTTATATGATAGCTGCTTTAAAAGAATTAAATTCTATGGGTTATCATATTGGAATTGCAGGGGGGGGAAGTATCGATAAAATTTTGTATCAAATGAAAAATGAAATTTTCTTTCATCATTATTTTAGTGAATGTGGATGTGTATATTATAAAAATATGATAAATGATAAATTAGCATTGGAAAAAGTATATGAAAAAAATATTCGCAAACATGAATTATATCATTACATTAATATATTAATAAAAAAAGCATTGGATTTTTTGTCCAAAGTAGAGTACACAATTACGGGTAATTTTATAGACTTACGCACGGGTATAATATACATATCTCTTATTGGTATGAGTGCAAACGAAAGTGAACGCGAATATTTTAAAAAATACGACTCGACATATAAAATTCGCGAACAATTGCTTATATTATTAAATCAAACAGCAAAAACACTAGATATTGATAACAAAATAAGTATATTAGAAGGAGGTTCGGTAGGTATAGCTATTTATCCTTGTGAATGGGATAAAATTCAAGTACTATCAAGTTTATCACAATATAAAGAAATACATTTTTTCGGTGATAAATATGAAGAAGGTGGAAATGATTATGGTATTATACATCATAAATCAGTAAAAGGCCATGAAGTGAATAGCAAGCACGATACTTATGAATTGCTTAAAAAAATAATTAATAAATAAATATATATATATTTTTATTTTTTATTTTTTTTAGTTGAACGTTTTTTGCGAGTAATATTTCTGCGTTGTTTAGATTTATAACATTTTGTAAAAGCATATGGTGCAAAATCTAGTTTTAATTCTTTTGAATATTTTTTTTTATTTGCTAATTTCATTTTATACATTTTACTTTTCATTTCATCATGTGTTAATTTTTCACCGCGAATTAATTTGGGATATAAATCATTTGATTTTACCTGTTCAATTGTTAACTTTCCAGAAGCAACCATCATACCTAAATATAATGTTGCATAATTTGCTCCAATACCACCACAACGTGCTGTCATCATTTTTTTCAAACCATCGTAATTTATAGAACCAGTGATTTTCATTACATCTATAACTTTATTTTTCGGAATAAAAAATTTAACACTACTATAGAAATAATCATGGTGAGGACGAGGAACACAATGTGAAACATTTTCATCGCGTAAAATATGTTCATTGAATAAACCACGGGTTTTCCATAGAGCAAAACCATGTTTTTTATTTGATTTTGCGGTGGGTTCACCAAACATGTTAATACATTCGTTATAATATTGCTTAGGTCTTTTGTAATACCAATTTTCTACAGAAGACATTAATATATATATATTATATTAGTTTTTTTACAATAAAATTGTACTATATTTATTGTAAAAAAAATTAATTATTAAAGTTGTTCAGCATTATGTGATTTTTCTAATACAGGTTTTACATTGGAAGGAGGTAAATCACTTTCTGTGAAATCAACCATATTATCAATAACTTCTTCTTCAAGTGTTACATCTGGTACTGGTGATTGATAACTTCTCATTTTATTTGCTTTTTTTTCTTCTGTATCTACATATTTTACAATTGCATCAGTTCCAGTGGATGTAGATGCACGACGTATTAATTCATAGGCAACTAAAAATCCTAAAATTCCAACAACAGAATTACTATTTAAAAATAATATTAAAGCTCCTAAAATAATAACAATATTGCCGATATTATTATCGATTAATTCATTTAATCCTTCAGGTAGATGCATGTTAGTGATTAAATAAACAGAAAATAAAGCAACTAATAGTAAGTCATTTTTCTTCATTTTACGAAATAAGTCCATATACATATCAGTACATTTTTTTTTATAAAAGGAAAATTGAAAATTAATTAAATGTATTTATTCTAATTAAATAACGTTATGACTCACTATATAGGCAATCGTGGGTATACCATATTGAAAAATGTATTATCGGAACAAGAAGAAAGTAAAATTAAAACAGATTTATGCGTTAAACCATATGTTCCTAAATTAACAAATCAGCAAGTAAAACCCTTTCCTATTTATAGAGAATCCGTAACTAAATATTATTTGCCAAAATTTTATGGGATTCATAATTTTCAAAATAATGTTGAAAATAAATTAGCAAAGTTTGAAACATGCAAACCTAAATTAGAATTTAAAGGACAATTACGACCTTATCAAGATAATATTGTTTCTAAATATATTGCTACTATTGAGAAAGAAAAAAAAGGAGGATTACTTGAAATAGACACAGGAATGGGAAAAACTGTAATGGCCCTGAATATATTATGTAAGTTAAATGTGAAAACGATTATTATTGTTCATAAAGAATTTTTAATGAATCAATGGATTGAACGTATCGAAGAATTTATACCGGATGCACGAGTAGGTAAAATTCAAGGGAAAACATTGGATATTGAAAATAAAGACATTGTTTTGGCGATGTTACAAACATTATGCAGCAAAGATTATGCACCAACAATGTTTCAATGTTTTGGTTTAACTATTATTGATGAAGTACATCACATGGGTGCAGAAGTATTTTCACAAGCATTCGGTAAAGTTGTTACGCATTATACATTGGGGTTATCAGCTACAATGAACCGAAAAGATGGTTTATCTAAAGTATTCAAAATGTATTTAGGTGATGTAGTTCATACAGAAAAACGAGATACAAGTTCATTGGATGTGTTAGTAAATGTAATTGATTACTCACATGAAGCATCTGAATATAATAAAGTAAAGTTAGATTGGCGTGGAAATGTACAATATAGTTCAATGATTACTACAATATGTAGTTTTCAACCAAGAAGTGATTTTATTGTTTCGCTTGTTAGTGTATTATTGAAAACAGAAACAAATGAACAAATAATGGTTTTAGCGCATAATAAAAATTTATTGACTTATATTCACGATGCATTAAAAGAGAAAGAAATAAGTGTTGGATATTATGTTGGGGGAATGAAAGAAGCAGATTTGAAAATAAGTGAAACGAAACAAATAGTAATTGCAACTTATTCAATGGCATCTGAAGGATTAGATATAAAAACATTAACAACGCTAATATTAGCAACGCCTAAAACAGATATTATCCAATCTGTTGGCCGCATTTTACGTCAAAAACATGAACAACCATTAGTTATTGATATTGTGGATAGTCATGATGTATTCAACAGACAATTTATACAACGCAGACGTTTTTATAATAAACAAAATTATACAATAAAACGTGCTAATCATGAAAATGCTTTATTAGATAAATATGAAACATTTCTTGATAAACGTATGACTGCAAAAAAAAAGAAAGAAGTATGTATAGATAGTGATTCGGTGACTGGTGGAAAATGCTTAATTTAATCTTTTAACAATTTAATTTACATATCTTTTTTTGTAGAATTAGCATTGCTTTGTTCTTTTAATAATTCTAAATCATGATATAATTTTTCTAGTGGAGTAGTTGGATATTTATTAGGTCCAAATGGATAATAATCTAAATAAGTTCGCGAGTGCGGATAATACCTTACACATCCACAATATGTGAATAACGTGAAAATATAAATAAGTAATAACATTTATATAACATCAAATTTTAATATTTAAATTTTTTTTATATATTAATTAGAAGCAATATTGTTAGAAGGTGTATAATAATATATTATAATTAAATCATAATATATTATGTAATTTATCTGCTAGAGCAATTATTATATTGTGCATGTGGCATTGGATTAGCTAAAGCACTTGAAGAAGCACCTTGAACTACACCAGGTGCGAATCTAAATCCAAAACCACCTTTCATTTTACGTTTATTTTTTTTGGTTCCTTTTTTTGATTTTTTTGCAACTTTTTTGACTGATTTTTTTGCAACTTTTTTGACTGATTTTTTTGCAACTTTTTTGACTGATTTTTTTGCAGCCTTTTTGACTGAAGTTCTTTTGGCTGTTTTTTTTCCACCCATTACGTTTCCCATATAATATTAGTTAATATTTTTTATTTTTGAATTTTTTGTTCAAATTATATGTTAAATGTTTTACATTTGTTATATTGCTAGTATTTACTACTTTTTTAGGTATCCATTTTCGTGTGCGTTTATTATAAACGCATTCCATATTATATGATTTTTCTAAATTTACATATTTATCATCACATATATTTTCAAATTCATCTTCATCATCACTTTCTTCTAATGCATCTAAATTATTATTTTCTTTAATGTTACGAAATAATTTATTTAGCATTACACTCGTTGTATAACCCGGAACTGAAGCATTACCTAGTAAAATATTTTTACCATCTGAATATCCAAATACTTCATACATATCACATTGTATTAAAGGAATAATTTTTAATATAGCCGTGATTACTTCTTCTTTGTTATTTTTATTATATATTACTTTGTTATAGCGCCGGTTATTTTTAAACTGGCTACACTGGATTGCATAAACATTGTAAGTTAATATTTGTGATGCTTCAATAGCATCCTTTAATGATTTTTTTATAATAGGCATGCAAAATGTAATCATGTTAGAAAAATAAGGTGTCATTTGAAGTTCATACTGAAACATATAATTTAATTGTTTTAATTTATCACCATTTCGCATAGTAATTGTATTTTTATTTTTATAATAACAAATATCTTCAACAACAAAAAAACGATTATTTTCATAGCGAATAATAGTTCCATATAAAATAGTATTCAAGCATAAATTACTATCAAAAATAGATGTGCATTTTTCAATAATCATATTATTTTTTGGATCAATTAAAAAGCATACACATTCACCTTCTTCATAAGTAAACCATGTATAAAATTTTTTCCCACAAGGTATAATAGAATAAGTATCAAAAGGAACTTTTGTATGATCTATCTGACCATACGAAAGTTCAATAGTAGGAAATCTTTTCATATTGCTTTGATCTATATGAGACATAATATTAATACTCACTATGTCTTTAAGCTGTTATAGGAATATCATCTATATTAGTTGTTCCTACATGTTGCGTAACATCTTCTAAATAATGTTGATTATTTAATGAATTATCATTTGATGGTGCAATTTGAGATTTTAGAAAGTTTTGCAATTCATTTTTCATAGATTGTGAGTCTTGTTTATTAAACTGATTCATTTTATCATCTATATTTTTTAAATTTTCGTGTATTTGTATTTTTTTATGATTATTTTCAACTATTGATGGTGTTATATTATGATGTGTTTTATCAACAAAATTATCTACGTAAAACAAATATAAATAATGACATATAAAAATTATTATAAATGAATAAAATATAATTTGAAGTGTATATAACATTATTTATTATATGAAAAAAAAAATATATTTTTAAATCTATTGTTTCATTAAATTACTAAATTTTTCAATATCTTCTTTAATGAATGGATTATGAATATCAGCATTACTATAAGCCGCATATGTCTCACACAACATAAAATATACATCATAAACAGAATTGTCTAAATTTTGTTCGACTACCAACATTATAGGTGATTTTGTTCTTAAAGAGTAATAAGATACTTTATAATCATTCTTTATATGTTGATTTGGAATGTGACTGATATTTTTTTTTTCTTTTTTAATAATTGTATGATCTATAACATAATTATGTTGATTTACGTAATTATCTAAATATTCTAATTTACCATCATGTATATTTATTTTATGCAAATCTTTATTATCGTAAATTCGAAACATTCCTTCACTGCTTAATAAATAACTAATATATCGTGTTTTAATTATAAATTCTCTTAATTTATCGATATTGATATGTCGTATAACTAAATTTTTATTGTATAATTTCATTACTAAATATTATATATATAAAGTATTTAAACCTATTGATAATAACATTTTAAGATGTCATTGAAATGCGTTATTATTGAAAAAAATGCTAATTTGTGTGACACAAAAATTAAGGATATAAAAATCGAAGATTTTTATAAGAAATGTGGCTTTAAATCTAGTAAAGATTTTTTCTGCCAGGCTTCTTGGCTAATAGATGAAGATAAAAATAAAATTTATTTGTATGGTAAAAAAAATGGTCGTGCAAATAGTGAAAATAAGTATGATTTACCACCCCCTGTAGATAGCGATTTATTTTTCGGAAATATGTTATTAATTATGGAATCGCAAGAAGAAAATAAATATGTAGATTTAAATACTGAAAAATGGAATAAAGTTTATGAAAAGTTATTTGGTGGTTTTGAAGATTTAGGTTCGGAAGATGAAGAAGAAGATGAATTAGATGATATTCCAGATGAAATGAAAACCAACCAAGGTTATCTTAAAGATGGTTTTGTAATAGACGATGATGAAGAATTTGATGAAAATGATTTGGATATATTAGATATGGAATCTGAACTAAGCGAAGAATGTTATTTATATTCAGATGATGATGATGAAAATTAAGATTTTATATAATCCATCCAACACGAAAAGCAAATATTTTCACGAAAAATAGTAAAAGTGGGATAGTATGTATCTGTTACTATAATTTTATCATTAACTGGGTTTTCAAGACAAGTATTACATCTAAATCTATTTTTTACTTCATTGTATATATCTATTATACCATTGCAAGTATGTGATGAATATTGTGTCTCATAATAATAATTCGCCGATTTTATTTTGTTTTTCATTAATAATATAACAATTATATTATTAATTATATTAATCAATTTTATTCATTTCTTCATGAATAAAAATATTTAACTCGTTATAATAGCTATCCTCACTTGAAATTTTATATAATAATTCTGGTTGAATATGAGCTTTTACATATTGAATATGAATTTTATCTATTGGTAAATCAAAAAAATCTAAGATTTTTTCAAATGAACTACTAAAATTTTTTATGTAATTATCATATTCAATATGGAGCATATTGTTATTTTTATAATTTAAATATTTTACATAGATTTTTTTATAGTATTCAATATGCTGAATAATAAATTTTTTAAAATTATTTATTTTAATTAGATTATTATAATCTATTTTTAAATTTGTATGTGGTATTTTTTTAGATTCTACAAGAGTTAATCGATAATGTGATTCTATTTGTTGTAAAATATTATCTCGGAAAAAAAATATATATTTTTCAGTATCATTAATTTTTATTTCATTTTTTGTTCCTATTTGAAAATCGTGATTTTTTTGATATGCTGATGGACATTTTTTGCAAGGACGGCAATTACAGCAAGAATAATATTCACAATAATAATATTCTTTAGCTATTAATTTATAATATATTCTTAATGCTTGTTCAGTGACGTGTTGTCCTGAACGTGGAACAGATATTAAATTTTTAATATTATTATTTTGCATATATATATAATATATGTATATAAATAAAATTATTACATATTTTTAAAAATTGATATAAATATATTTATAAAGTAACAATTAACTAAAATGAGTATGCGAGTAATCGACGATCATGAAACATTTCGAAAGAATATTGCTAATACTTTTGTTAAACTATTAAATAATGATAAAACTAGAATTAATATTGAAAAAGCTATTTATAATTATGCACTAAAAGAAGCAATAAATAATAAAGAATTGCGAAAATGGAATAACCCATTTTTCGTACAAATATATACAAATCGTTTCAAAACAATACATCATAATCTTACATTAAATAACAAAATATGTAGTGACATAAATTCTGGCAAGTTAAAACCAGATGTGTTTGTTTTTATGACTCATCAAGAAATAGCGCCAGAAAAATGGGAGGAATTAATTCAGCGAAAAATTAAACGTGATAAATCTAAATATGAAACAAAATTGGCTGCAGCAACGGATACATTTACATGTCGTAAATGTAAATCAAAAGAATGTAATTATTATCAGATGCAAACACGTTCTGCAGATGAACCTATGACTACATTTGTTAGTTGCATTAATTGTGGTAATCGTTGGAAATGTTAATTAAATTAATATATTAAATATTATCTTAATATATGAATGAAAATAATAATCGTTTTTCTATTTTAACTCTAGAGAAAGATGTAACTGAATATTGTTATTATAAAACTAAATACAATGAATACGCAACAAAATCAAAAAGTACTTGGCATTATTTTTCAAGATCTAAAAATGAAAAATTAAAAATCGAATATTACACTAAATATATAGCAAAATTGCATTACCTCGAAAAAAATTATAGAAAAAATAATATTTATACTAATTACCATCGTCAAATAGAAAATCAACAATTACATCATGCTGAAGTCCAATCTGCAGAACCAATTATTGCAACGTTGGTACAACCTTCAGTACCATCATTACCACATCCACCATGTGATATTTATCGTTCAATGTATAATGATTAACTTATATACGATAATGCTTTTGTAAATGAAAAATATAGAAATATATATTGCAAATTAAAAAATCTTTCAATTGTAATTCCAATTTTATTATTTAATTTATTATATAAATAATTTGAAGCAAAAAAAGAACAACATATGTTAATAGAATAATTATAAATTATTTTGTTTATTTTATTTGATACATCATTTAAAAAACTTATCATAATCTTATTAAACAATAATATTTAAATTTTTTGCTAAATTGTATTAGTAGGCAATTTCGTGCAAATATTCTAAATCACTAACTTTCCAATATTCGCTATGACCATTAGGCAAAGGACGTCTAATAATAAATGGCAGTTTTTTCTCTTCTAATTCTTGAAGTGCGATCAAATAACCATCAAATGTTTCTTGTTTTGGTTGAATAAAAATATTGGCACCGCTGTTAATTTGTTTCGCACGTTGTCCTAAAATGCGTGCTTTTTCATATTTAGTCATAATTGGAATAGTTTTATGAAGTGGATCAATAATTTCACCCTTGTCATTTCTAACTACAAGAGATAATGTGGCTATTTCCTGATAATTTTCTTGAAGTGTTATATGATGATACTTCGTAATATGATCTTCTTTCATTTGTTGATCTATTTTTTCAAAACGTTTTACATAATCATCATCTTCTTCATCATCTTCATCGTCACTAATATCAGTTGAATCGCTATCAATTGATAAATTATCAATATCTTCATCTATTGTTTTACTATTTACCTTTTGTGTTTTGTTTTTTTTTGTTTGTACTTGTTCTTCAAGTGCTTCTAAATCAACATCTTCATACTCCAATTCATCTTCATCAATATCATCTTCTATATTAATACTTTCCAATACAGAATCTTCTTCTTCTTCATTTATACTTTCATTATCATCAAAAGATGCGTTAGAAACATTATCTTCGTTATCACTCATTATAATATATTAATACAATAGTTTTAATATATTATTTCAATTTTATGAATAAAAAATAGAATATTAAAATAATAATTATTTATTCGCTTTAATATCGCTTTTCCAATGACTATCACACAATGCACACATATAGATATACTTCATTGAACTTTCATCGTAACGAATATATAAAATGTGTTTTTTCTCAGGATTTTTATCTTGATTACTAGTACATTCTGTATTAATGCACGACAAATGAAATACTCTAGGTAGAGTTGGATCGTATTTTATGTAAGGATTAAGAATATTATCGAATGTTTCTGTTTTTTTTTGAATATGTTCAGTAGAAACACAAATCATTTCTTGATGTAAATTTTTATCTTCATAACCACAATTTCTACAATAATAAACTAATGCGTCATCTTCATTATTAGATAAACGCAAATAGTACATGTTTTGACATTTCTCGCAGAAGTACATACTTTATATTAACAATATAATTTTAAGCAATATTTAATTCAATTTTTAAATTAATATTTTTTAAGCAATCTTTTTGATGATTGTCGTAATTCTTTATAATCTAAAAAAATATTCATTGAATAAATATTGGTTTTAATATTTTTGCTAGATTGTTTTTTATTATTATCATAGAGATCGTTTATTAATTTTTCAATATGTTTTTTATTTTTTTTTAAATTATCTTCAACAATATCATGAAAAGACGTAAATATATTGTAAAAATTATTAAAATATTCTTTATCGGTCATTTTTAAAATAGCATGTTCTAATGTTTTATAACTAATTATTTCATTATATTTATTAAAATCAATATGACTTTCTGTTATGCCTGGTTCGTTTAATAAGGGTTTATTATGAAATAGAGTAATCAATGTAAGTAATATTGATGATATTGTTTGACATGATGACCATTGTTCTCCACGCCAAGTATTTAAAATAGATACACATACTTTTCCGCTTCGATACAAATTTGGATGAAAACGTATTTTATCACCTTGTGTATAATATGTTACTTTTGGTGGTTCATTTGGATAATTGTTTGTAAACTCTAATTTAAAAAAATAAAATCCATATTGATAAGGTGTATCTGAAGGTCCAATTATACATGCATAACCATTCATCATATTTGTTTCATCATGTTTATAATAGATACCATTATCTTCTAGAGGATTTTTCATTATTTCACGCACATCTTTTGCTAATCTTAATGCTGTGCTTCTTGGTAATGACGTCATTATATTATATTCAATATAATGTATTTAATTGTTTTATATATAAATTTAATAGTTAGTAATGTTAAATTTATAATAATAATATAAATTAAAATGATACAAATATATTTATTTGTTCTCTTCTTTCTTTATTGTTACTCATTTAAAATGAATAGTTTTAGAAAAACACCATTGTTAAAATTAAATGCTTTAAAATATTACGATAATTGTTCAGAATGTAATAATGAAAACAACGAAAATAATGAAAAATGTGATATTTGTGAAACTGATAAAGATATTTTTTATCTTTTTGAAAAATATTCTGTATTACAAAATGAAACGATGCAAGAAAAATATTTAATAGAAATATACAAACAAAATATGGTAAATAAAATGAAAAAAAAATACTTTGAATAAAATCTAACGAAAAGTAAATATAATTATAGCATTATTTCAGGAATATTTAATAAAATATCATAATTAAAACCGCTAAGCTGAATAATTGCTACTGCAAATATAATTATTTGTAATTGATGACTTTCAGTTTTACTTTTATCAAGGATAATATTATTATTATATGGATTAAATAATAAAACCATTAAAACATATGAACAAAGTAAAAAACTTTGATGTAATACCATTTTTTTTTTATAAAGATTTTTCAGTTTTTCTTTATCATAACCAATAAAATGCATTAATGTATAATAAACATAAACAATCAAAAATAAAAATTTTAGTATAAGAATAAAATATATAAAATATTTTGAAATTTCCATGGGATATATATTAAATAGATAAAATATATTCACCCTATTATTTAATATAAATACATCTAAATATTAGAAAAGATATAAATTGATTTTATTTACTATTTTGAATTTAATGATAGTAAAGAATAAAATATGAATTATAAAGAATTGTATAGCATATTACCGCTAGACATAATAAAATATATTGGTGATTATGATAATACATCAAAAGAAAGGATGAATAATGTAATACAAGAATTAAATGATTATAATGATAAAATAGAAGAATACTGGAGTGAAGATGAACACGCATCGCGCATGAGCGACTGGACCTTATCACGTCTTCGCAAATGGGATCCAGAATTTGGTAATAGAGCTTATCCGCGTTTATTAAAAAGTACAAATTCAAAATATAAATTTTAAATATTGTATAATATAAATGGAAATAGTTCAAAAAAGTAAAGAACATTTGCAGGAAGTGAATATGAATTATTTTGAACATTGTATGTTTTCAATGTTTTTATCATTTCAATTTTTTATAGCAGCTATTTTTGCTTTTTTTCATGCCATTATACCGGGTATTTTTACTACAACATCAAGCGAATATTCTGAACTAATTGCATTGATTTTAAAGCATACACGCTCTGATAAACGCAATTAATTATTGTATAAAATTGAAATAAAGATTATATTTAGAATTATATATATCAAAAGATGTCGAAAGCAAAATTATCCTTGTTTTTAAAGCAACACTATATAAAACAAAATGAAAAATATACTCATACACGTATGAAAAATGATAAATATAAAGTAAGTGGTGGATCTTATACAATTTTACCTGGTAAAGATTTGAGTGAATTCTATAAAGTATATTGGAATCATGTATTTAATTTGCGCCAAAAAGAATATTTGACAGAACGTCAATTAACAAGTGAAGCTTCACCTATTATGATTGATTTGGATTTCCGTTATCCGGACAATATAAAAGAAAGATGCCATAACGAAGATTTTATACAAAATATTGTATTTTTATATTTAGAAAAATTACAAGATATTTTAATATTTCAAGAAAACACATCATTTCCCATCTTTATTTTTGAAAAACCAAATGTAAAAATGTTAGACGATAAAACTAAAGATGGAATTCATATTATTATTGGAATACAACTAAGTAGACCTTTACAGCAATATTTACGACAACAGGTAATGTACGACTTTGCTTCGATTTCTGAAGATTTACCATTGACCAATTCAGTTGAAGATATTTTTGATGAAGGAATTACTACAGGTAAAACAAATTGGACATTATATGGTTCTCAAAAAGCGGATAGTGAAGCTTATAAACTAACATATATGTATCGTGTTAATACAGATGATTTTAATGAACTTATAAGCGAAAATGCACAAGATTATGCATCGGATTTTAATAATTTCAAAACATTATCCGCACAATACGATGAACATATACGTTATGATGTTCAACCTGAATTAATTGAATGTATTAAATCAAACGAAAAGAGTAACACGCGTTCTATTCAAGAAATAACTCCTGCATTATATCAGCTTGGAGAAAGTGGTTTTGGAATAGAAAAATATTTAACCAAAATCCGTAATATAGATGATTTGAAGCGTATTGTTGATCAAATATTTAATAATAATTTGATTAGAAGTGATGATTATAAAATTAAAGAAACGCATGAAATGACCATGATTTTACCTGAAAGTTATTACAATCCATATGATAAATGGATACGTGTTGGTTGGGCATTACGCAATACAGATTTTCGCTTATTCTTTACATGGATACTTTTTAGTAGTCAATCACCATCATTTGATATTCATGATATACTTCAACGATATGTAGATTGGTGCAATTTTAAAGAGGGTCCTAATTGTTTATCAGATAGGTCAATATCATTATGGGCAAAATCATATTATTACGAAGCAGAACAAAGTGGTAAAGAAAACTTGTACAAGAAAATTATTGAAACATCTGTTGAATATTATGTGCAGCAATCTATTATTAGTAGTGGTGTAGATTTTGATTTAGCGATGGTTATGTACCAACGTTTCAAAGATGATTATAAATGTGCAAATTCACAAAAAAACATTTGGTATAAATTTGAAGAACATAGATGGGTTGAAATAGAAGGTGCTGTTGAATTAAATTTGTTGTTTTCGACTCAAATGTACAAAATTTATCATAGCAAATCCATCGAAATATTAGGAAAGATCAATACAATCGATAAAAGCGACCAAGATTATGATATGTATGAAAAACAGCTAGAAAAAGTGAGTAATATTTGTATCAAGCTAAAAGATAGCAATAAAAAAGGAGGTATTTTTAAAGCTGCAAGGGAGTTATTTTATGATCGTTATTTTGTTCATCGTATGGATAAAAATCCTCAGCTAATGGTATTTAAAAATGGTGTAGTTGATTTTAAAAACAAAGAATTTCGTTGTGGAGCAGCTGAAGATTATTTAACATTAACAACCGGTATTGAATATAAACCTCTATCTTATTATCAACAAAACGAACCTGAAAAAATAGAAGATATAGAAGCATTTATGAAAACATTATTTCCTATTGAAGATGTTAATAAATATATGTGGGAATTTCTTGCTTCATCGTTAATTGGTACTAATTTGAATCATAAATTCCGCATTTTCCTTGGTACTGGTTCAAATGGTAAGTCGATTTTGATTAAACTTATGTCCAAACTATTAAATACTCGAGAACGCGGTGGATATCAGGGTGTACTTTCAGGTTCTGTAGTTTCACAAAAAAGAATTGGTGTAGGTAATGCATCTCCTGAATTAATGAACTTAATGGGTGTTCGTTTAGCAGTTATTCAAGAACCTTCAAAAGGGGATAAGTTGAATGATGGTCCAATGAAAGAATTAACTGGTGGTGATTCTATTACAGGTCGTAAATTGTATCAAGACCAAGTAACATATGATCCTCAGTTTGATTTGGTTGTTTGTGCGAATACATTATATGATATTGAAGATACCAGTGAAGGTACATGGCGTCGTATTGATGTTATTCAGTTTGTATCTAAATTCGATGATAATCCAAATGATCCTAAATGGAAACATCATAAATATATTTTTCCAAAAGATAAATTCTTAGAACGTAAATTTGAAGATTGGAAAGAAATTATGATATCTATGTTGATTGATATTACTTTCAAAACAAATGGTCTTGTTAGCGAATGTAAAACAATTCGTGATGCAAGTTTTGAGTATGAAGCAAGTCAAAATTCTGTATTGAAATTTATTACCTCATGTGTCCGCGAATGCGAAGGAAGTAATATAAAGGTAACAGGTTTATGGCGTGATTATCAATTATGGATGCAAACACAAGGTGATCAGAAAATGTTAAAACAAAATGAGCTCAAAGAAAAAATGAATAAAATGTTTGGTAATTATTCCGCTTCTAAATGTTGGAAAAATGTACGTGTAGTTATTAACGAAAGTAATGAGGATGATAATGAAGAAGAAGAAGATATAAATGAAAATTAATATTAATTTATATTATTTAGTTTTTTTTTAAAATTGATTTAAAATACTCTAATATAAAACTTTTCTACAAAACAAAGATGCCTTTTCCTAATCAAGGAAATAATCACTTTAACGGAATAAAAAATGAAAAAGATGTTGTTAAATGGATGAATGAATATTCAAAAAATAATATTAATAAATATTTGGAACAAGAAAATAATTCTTTAATTAAATTGTGGAAACATGAAGGTGGTACACAACAAAAAAAAGATGCTTCATTTCAACTTAATAATGATGAGATATGGGGTGTATCTATAAAAAATCATGATAAAGGTACATTTGATTGGGAAAATACTACAAAAGGTGTTCCAATTGAATTAAAAAAAAAAATAGAAGATTTTAAAATTAAAAATAAAGATATACCTATTCCTGAGAAAGGAGGTATTCGAGATGAACTCGAGAATATATTTTCTTCACATTTAGATAATTTATCTTCACTCGAAATTAATGATTTATTAAACAAACATTATCAAAAAGAACATGATACAAAATATATTATAATTAATGATATGAAATCGAAAAGTTTGATTTTAATTAATAAATCATCACTAGATAAATATTTTAATTCACTCCATAACCATAATTTCATTCTTAAATCAACTTCACGTGCAAAAACAAGTCGGCAAATATGGATAAAAACTGATGACGGAAATGAAATTAATACAAATTTGAGAATTAGACTACATTTGAATAATGGTATAACAGCATTACTTGGTAAAAGCAATGCAAATAAAAGTTCAGTTCCGTGTTTAAAAATACAGCAAGATAATGTAGATAAATTTATTAATAATTGTGAAAATAAAATTTCTGTATCACATAACTTTAATTTGCAAATAGATGAAGAGATAAGTGTAGAAAAAATGAATTAATTTAAACATTTAATAGTCTAAAATCTTGATTTAACAATTTCTATAACATCTTTATTAATATCATTAATAATACATTTTCTATTTAAATTGTTTGCTGCTTTGGCTGTTGTTCCAGAACCACACATTGGGTCATACACATAATCACCTTCATCTGTTGTGATTTCAATTAATCTTTCTAATAATTTAATAGGTTTCGCTGTTGGATACTTTCTTTCTTCGCTACCTTGCGATATTGAGTGAATATCATCCCACAAATCTGTACATGGTTTTCCAGGATTTTCATGTAGATAAATCTTTTTATATAATTTAGCTCCTTTTTTTGTAGGAATATGAACACGTTCTTCTTCTATTAGTTTTTTTAATTCTGATTCTTTAATTCTCCATCCAGATTTTGGATTAAAACATTTATCACCTATTCTTATTTCATATTCGTAGCCTTTTTTTGTATTTTCAGTTACTAAATGACCTAATGAATAATTACCTTTACTATCTTTATTATTAAACGAATTTTTTAAATAAGTAGCATCCTTTTCTTGTGTAACTAAATTAAATTTATATTTATTATTTTTATTACATTTCCATATTATATCTATTACAGATCCTAATTTAGTTTTTACATTATTTTTTGAGCGGCATTTTTTCCAGAATATAGGTTCAACTAGTTTAAATTTATTTCTCAGTATTTTTTCAGGAATATACATACATGA
>Ga0257110_1000464_pt1 | contig 19761 bp, 17 predicted proteins | sample LP_taG_7_FD_190184 | JGI IMG/M metagenome (GOLD analysis project Ga0257110, IMG submission 190184) | Marine microbial communities from Northeast Subartic Pacific Ocean, Canada - LP_J_2015_P26_10m | ecosystem: Environmental > Aquatic > Marine > Oceanic | place: Canada: Northeast Subartic Pacific...
TATAGTATTTGGTGTTAATGATAATATTTTAGACGGGACAGAGTCTATTATTTCAGCCGCATCTTGCACAACCAATGCAATAGTTCCTGTTTTAGATATTCTTAATGAAAAATATGGAATTAATGGCGGTCATATAGAAACTGTTCATTCTTATACAAATGATCAAAATTTAATTGATAATTTCCATAAAGGAGACAGAAGGGGAAGAGGTGCTCCGTTAAATATGGTCATTACCTCAACTGGAGCAGTTAAAGCTGTTGCAAAAGTAATTCCACAACTTGCAGGCAAACTTACAGGCAATGCTATAAGAGTTCCCACTCCAAATGTAAGCTTAGCTATACTCTCATTGGTTTTAAATAAAGAAGTGGATAAAGATTCTTTAAATAACCACCTTAAATCAATGGCTTTCCATTCAAAATATAGAGAAATTCTTGGTTATGTTAATTCTTCTGAGATTGTATCTACTGACTTTTATTCAAGCCCTTTCGCATCAATAATCGACAGTCAAGCTACCATCACAAGTGGTAACAGAGTTACCCTTTATTGTTGGTACGATAATGAGTATGGATATTCCAAGCAAGTTATAAATCTCACTAAAAAAGTAGCCAATATTTCATTACAAAGATTACCTAAACCAATTAACTAAAAGCCTTTAATCAACAGCACTTTAGATTTATAATCTACACGTTTTAAGTTGTTTTTAACTTTAATAAGGCGCAGCACACGTGATTAAAATAAATAAAGGTTTAGATTTGCCAATTCCGGGTAAACCTATCCCTGTAATTTCTGATAAACCTAATATTACTTCAGTGGCTTTGCTGGCAAATGATTTTGTTGGAATGAAGCCAACTATGCTTGTTAAAGTAGGTGATATTGTAAAAGCAGGCTCAAAAATATTTGAAGACAAGAAAAATCAGGGAGTCTTTTTCACTTCTCCTGCAGGAGGGACTATTTCCTCAATAAATAGAGGCGAAAAAAGAAAATTTTTATCTATAGAGATAGATATTTCTGACAATGAACAGTTTGAAGATTTTTCTCTTGAAATAACTACTAAAGATGTAAAATCTCTTTTAGTAAACTCAGGCCTATGGAATGCATTTAGAACAAGACCATTTAACAGAACTCCATCTATTGATGCTAGTCCTAACGCTCTTTTTATTAATGCCTGTGATACTAATCCACTATCATCAGACCCGTTTAATATAATTAAAAAAGATAAAGATTTATTTGATACAGGCCTTGAACTTGTTAAGAGTTATTTTAACTGCCCAATTCACCTCTCATATCAAAACAATGATTTTGATACCAATATTGAAGGTATACATTATCATCAATTTGTTGGTCCGCATCCAGCAGGATTATCTAGTACTCATATAAATAAAATTTTTCCTGTAAGTCTTAATAGGATAGCTTGGACAATTAACTATCAAGACATACTAAGTATTGGATATTTAGTAAAGAATAATAAAATAAGAACACATAAGATTATATCTTTAGGAGGGTCTTGTGTTTTTGAACCTTCATTGGTTGATGCACGTATAGGAGCTAATCTCGATGAGTTAGTTGCTGGAAAGATTGAAGATAAAGCTAGGGTAATTTCTGGCTCTGTTATATATGGCCATACTTCAGAAGGAATTATGAATTATCTTGGTAATTATGACTCTCAGGTTTCTGTTATTCCAGACGCTGCAAATGATATTTTTATGAATTGGCTTAAGCCTGGAAAAAACTTACATTCTAAGTTGAATGTTTTTTCTTCGTCTTTTTTTAAACCTATTAATTTTATATTTAATACTTCAGTTAATGGAGGAGATAGAGCGATTGTTCCTGTTTCTTCATATGAGGAGATTCTTCCAATGGATATTCTGGTAACTCAGCTATTAAAGTCTTTAGTTGTTTCTGATCTTGAAATGGCTGTTGACTTAGGAATGCTTGAATTAGCTCCCGAAGATATGGCTTTATGCTCGTACGTATGCCCAAGTAAATATGATTATTCATCAATCCTTTTAGATAACTTAAATAAAGTGCATTTAGAACAATGAAAATTTTAAGAAGCTATATAAATAATGTTAAACCAAACTTTGTTGGAGAAGGCAAATATTCTAAGTGGTTTCCATTATTTGATGCTATAGAAAATTTATTCTTTTCAACGCAAACTAAAACCTCTAATCCAGTTCATGTTAGAGATGCAGTCGATATTCAAAAGGTAATGGTTACCGTTTGGTTAGCAACCTTTCCTGCGATGTTCTTTGGTATGTATAACCTTGGTGCTCACTCTTTAGAATATCTAGAATCTATAAATCAGATGAATACTGGAGATTGGCATCACTATTTAATAAGTTTTGTAGGCTATGATTCATCAAGCTTTTTCTCAAAAATGTGGTTTGGAGCTTCTTACTTCTTACCCATATATATAACAGTTTTCGTTGTTGGTATTGGATGGGAGGCTTTGTTTGCTATTGTCCGTAAACACGAGATAAATGAAGGTGCTTTTGTTTCTACTGTATTATTCTCTTTAAGTTGTCCGCCAGACTTACCTTTATGGCAAGCTGCTATGGGTATTACATTTGGCCTTGTTATTGGTAAAGAAATCTTTGGCGGCACTGGTAAAAACTTTTTAAATCCTGCTCTTACAGGTAGAGCATTTTTATATTTTGCATATCCATCACAAATTTCAGGTGATAAGGTCTGGATAGCAGGTCTTGCAGATAATAATATTGTTCCTGAGGGTTACAGCGGCGCTACAGCGCTTGGAGTAGGTGCTGAAAAAGGTATGGCTGGAATTAGTGAAAACTTTACATGGTTTGATGCGTTTTTTGGTTTTATTCCTGGTTCAGTAGGTGAAACATCAATTATAGCTATCGGCATAGGCATGATTATTCTTTTAGCAACTAAAGTTGCATCATGGAGGATAATTCTTGGTACTCTTGTAGGAATGATTTTAATGTCCTCTTCATTAAATTGGATTGGGTCTGAAACTAACCCAATGTTTTCTGTCCCTTGGTATTGGCATGCTGTTATTGGAAGTTTTGCCTTTGGTCTAGTTTTTATGGCAACAGAGCCTGTATCAGGAGCTGGAACTAATACTGGTAGATATATATATGGTTTTGTTATTGGTATTACAGTTATTCTTATAAGAGTTGTTAATCCTGCATTCCCTGAAGGTATGATGTTAGCAATATTATTTGCTAATCTTTTAGCTCCAGTTATTGATCATATGGTTGTTATGTCTAATATTAAACGTAGGAAGGCTTTATTAAATGAATGATTCTGTATTAAAAACACTGGGGGTCGCTTTTGCAATATGCTTGGTTTGCTCACTTATTGTATCTTTTGCTGCAGTAAGCCTTCGTGATCTTCAAAATGAAAACGCGCTAAATAATAAAAGTATAAAGATACTTCAAGCTGCTAAAATTTATGATGAATCAATTGATGTTAGAACTCAATTTGATAAATTAGAGATGAAATTTGTTGATTTTGAAACCGGAAAAATTCTTAATTCATATAAAGATTTTAAAATTGAAGAATATGATCAATTAAAGTCCACTAGAGATTCAAATCTTTCAAAACCATTAAGTGCTGCAGATGATATTGCTATTATTAAAAATAGAGAGAATGTTGGAAAATTTTTCATAGTAAGAGATCAAAATAATAATATAGATAAACTTATACTTCCTATCAGAGGTTATGGTTTATGGGGTACTTTATTTGGATATGTTGCAATAGAAGAAGACTTCAATACTGTTGCTGGCTTAGAATTCTATGAGCACAAAGAGACACCTGGATTGGGTGCTGAGGTTGACAACCCAAGATGGAAAGCCCTCTGGCCAGGTAAGAAAATTTATAAAGATGATGAAGTTGTTTTGTCTGTTATCAAAGGCAAAGTTCAAACTGGTGATGTAAATAGTAATTATAAAGTTGATGGATTATCTGGAGCCACGTTAACAAGTCGAGGTGTTAACAATATGTTAACTTACTGGTTTGGTGAGTCAGGCTACTCTAAATTATTTAAAGAGTTAGATTATGAGTCTTAATAGATATAAGGAAGTAATTGTTAAGCCGCTTATTGAGGAAAACCCAATTGCGCTTCAAATTCTTGGAATTTGTTCTGCTTTAGCAGTTACAAATAATCTTTCAGTAACAATGGTTATGTGTGTCGCTTTAACGAGTGTCGTGGCATTTTCAAACTTATTTATATCGATAATTAGAAACTATATACCAAGCAGTATTAGGATTATTGTTCAGATGACTATTATTGCTTCTTTGGTTATTGTTGTTGATGAGTTACTTAAAGCCTATAGCTATGAAACTAGCAAAAAACTATCAGTTTTTGTTGGGCTTATTATTACTAATTGTATTGTCATGGGAAGAGCAGAAGCCTTTGCAATGAAAGAAAAGCCTCTGCTTAGCTTCTTCGATGGTCTTGGTAACGGTTTAGGATATAGTTTAATTCTAATTGCCGTTGCTACTATTAGAGAATTGTTTGGATCAGGTTCATTATTTGGATATGAAATCCTTCCTCTTATTTCAAATGGCGGTTGGTATATGGGTAATAATTTACTCTTACTACCTCCAAGTTCTTTTATTATTATTGGTTTATTTATATGGGCTATAAGGTCGTATAGACCTGCTCAGGTAGAACAAGATGACTTTGTTGTCTCAAAGCATTCTACGGCTCCAGACTTAACCAAGAGAGAATTAAATGTTTGAACATTATTTAAGCATATTTGTTACTACCGTATTTATTGAGAACATTGCTTTATCTGTATTCTTAGGAATGTGTACTTTTATTGCCATATCAAAAAAAATTGAAGCAGCTATGGGTCTTGGTATAGCTGTGATAGTCGTTTGTCTTATTACAGTCCCTTTAAATAATTTAATCTATAATTTTGTTCTGCGTGAGGATGCTCTTGAATGGGCTGGAATATATGGCACTAATTTGAAATTTGTTTCGTTGATTAGTTATATAGGTGTAATTGCAGCTGTTGTTCAAATTCTTGAAATGTTCTTGGATAAATACGTACCAGCCTTATATAATGCGCTAGGTGTTTTTCTTCCATTAATAACAGTTAATTGTGCAATCCTTGGCGCATCTTTATTTATGATTGAAAAAGATCTTATGTTTGGTGAAAGTGTTGTTTATGGACTTGGAGCAGGGTTTGGTTGGGCAATGGCAATTGTTATCCTTGCTGGAATTAGAGAAAAATTAAAGTATTCAGATATTCCAGAAGGTTTAAAAGGTCTCGGCGCAACTTTTATAATTGTTGGGTTGATGAGTTTTGGTTTCATGTCATTCGGAGGAATATCTCTTTAATAAGGGTTTAATATATGCAAATTGATTTAATACTTGGAGTTGTGGCGTTTTCAGGAATAGTTCTTGCACTTGTTGTAGTTATTATTGGTGCGAGATCTCAACTTGTTTCAACTGGAGATGTCTCCATAGAAATAAATGGTGATTCATCAAATCCACTTATAGTTCCAGCTGGATCAAAACTTCTTCAAACTCTTGCTGAAAATAAAATATTTCTTTCATCGGCATGTGGTGGCGGTGGAACATGTAGTCAATGTAAGTGTGTTGTCTTAGATGGCGGTGGATCAATTCTTCCAACCGAAGAATCTCATTTTAATAATAGAGAACAAAATGATGGCTGGAGACTTTCTTGCCAAGTTCCTGTTAAAAGTGATATGAAAATAGAAGTACCAGAAGAAATTTTTGGTGTAAAAGAATGGGAATGTGAAGTTATTTCCAACGATAACGTAGCAACTTTTATAAAAGAATTAATCTTAAAGCTGCCAGATGGTGAAAATGTAGACTTTAAAGCCGGTGGTTATGTTCAGCTTGAAGCTCCTGCTTATGAAATTGACTACAAAAGCTTTGATATTCAAGAAGAGTATCAGGGTGATTGGGATCATTTTAAGATTTGGGAAAATAAAGCTATCAATACAGAGCCAGTTATAAGAGCCTATTCCATGGCTAATTATCCTCAAGAAAAAGGCATTATTAAATTTAATATTAGAATAGCATCTCCCCCTCCAGGAACTGATTTTCCACCAGGAGTAATGTCTTCATGGACTTTTAATCTAAAACCAGGAGATAAGGTTAAAGTGTTTGGACCTTTTGGAGAATTCTTTGCAAAAGAGACAACAAATGAAATGGTGTTTGTTGGTGGTGGAGCAGGAATGGCTCCGATGAGATCACATATCTTTGATCAATTATTGAGAATCAATACCGATAGAAAGATTACTTTTTGGTATGGGGCCAGAAGTCTAAAGGAAATGTTTTATGTTGATGAGTTTAACGAACTTGCCAAGAAATATGATAATTTTGAATGGCATGTTGCGTTATCTGATCCTCAACCAGAAGATGGTTGGGATGGTGATACTGGATTTATTCATAACATCTTGTATCAAAACTATCTTAAAAATCATGAATCACCTGAAGATTGTGAATACTACATGTGTGGACCGCCAATGATGAATAAAGCTGTAATTGATTTGCTCCTTAATATTGGTGTTGAACCTGAAAATATAGCACTAGATGATTTTGGCGGTTAATTAAGACTTGATTACAAGATTTGCAATCTCAAAAATTATTGCATTAGTCGTAGGACTTATATGCCTTTTAATTGCTTATAATTATAATACTAATAATTCATTTACTATAAATGGTAGTGCATATGGAACCTCCTGGTCCATTACTTCATCAGAGTTTATTGCAGATCATCATCATAAAAATATTATTAAAATAATTAATGATATTGACATGATTGCATCCAATTATAAAAGTAACTCAGAAATAAATATTATTAACAATGATACTGTTTATAACGAATTTACTATTAGTAGTCACCTTTATAAAATACTTACCATAGCCAAAGAGGTTCATATTAAATCAGATGGTCTTTACGATATAACTTTAGGAAAGTTATCAAGTCAAATGGGTTTTTCACCAGATTTTGATAAGGATTTATCCCATAGTTCGAATAATCAATTTTCACTTCAAGACAATAATAAACTTATTAAGTACTCTCAAGACTGGTTTGACTTATCGTCAATCGCTAAAGGTTATAGCGTTCAATTAATTCATGAATATTTGTTAAAAAATAATCTTAATAATCATCTAATTGATATAGGTGGTGAAGTTATAATAAATGGAAACATTCATGGGAACTCATGGAAAGTTGGAATTCAAGATCCTTCGTCATATTCTGATAAACCTATCTATATTATTGAGAATTCTAATAAATATTTATCAATTGCCACATCTGGAGAATATAGAAATTTTATAGTTCTTGATAATGGTAAAACAATAAGTCATACAATCAATCCAGAGACATTAAACTCTATATCCTCTAATGTTAGTTCAGTAACAGTGGTTCATGAGAGATCGGCTACTTATGCAGATGCATATGCAACCGCTTTGAATGTGATGGGCGGTCTTGAGGCAATGAATTTTGCAAATAAAAATGATATTGCATTAATGTTATCTTTTCTAAACGATGGTGAGGTTGTCCTAAAATTTTCTAATAAATGGTATGATTTAGGACTATGAATACCTTTATTTCCGCATTTATTGTAATTGGCTTAGCATTTTTAGGCCTTGCAATAGGTTTAGTACTTAAAAATCAACCAATTAAAGGTTCTTGCGGTGGTATTGCTAATCTTGACAATGGTTCCGAGTGTGAAATATGTGGAAGAACGGACCCTCAATCTTGTAGTGATTAAGACGCATCATTAATGATAAACGGTCATTGCGATGATAAGTTCAAAAAGATATATGAAATTTTCTCTGATCAATTAGATTCTGGTCACGAACTTGGTTGCTCGGTTGCAATAGAATATGAAGGTAAGGAGGTTGTTAATCTATATGGCGGTCATACAAATCCTTCCAAAAATACAAAATGGAATAATAATACTCTGGTAAATGTTTGGTCTGTTACGAAGGCGGTTACAGGAATATGCGTAACTAAAATAATTAATGATGGTATTTTAGATGTAGACAAAAAAGTATTAGATTATTGGCCTGAGTATGGAATAAATAATCCTGATACTAAAGTCATTGATTTGCTTACACACAGAGCTGGCATGTTTGGATTTAAAGATGGTTATCCTGTTTGTAGTTGGAATGATTGGGATGTTTTTGTTAAAGCTTTAGAGTCTCAAAAACCATATTATAAACCTGGCTCTTCTCAAGGTTATCATGCGTTAACATTTTCATGGCTTGTTGGTGAAATATTTAGAAGGGCAGAAGGGCGAATGGTTGGTGATTACTTCAGGGAGGAAATTGCTTCACCATTTAATTTAGATTTTCATATCGGCTTATCTGAAGATCAACATTATAGATGTGCTGACATTTCATTTAAAAGATTTGATAATTTGAAGCCACCATTGGAATTTATTAAATATATTCCAAGTATTTTTCTATCGAATGATTTAAATAACTTAAAAAGCTCAATTATTTCCGAAGACTTTATTCAAGCCTTTAATGGAGAGCTATTTAATACAAATGATCCTAATTCAATAGATTGGAGAAAAGCACAAGTTCCAGCAGCTAATGGTCATGGTACAGCGGCAAGCTTAGCTAAATTATTTGGGATATTATCGACTGGATGTGAAAGAGATAATATTAAATTATTAGACACCTCAACTCTAGAAACCGCTACTTCGATTAAAACCTCAGGACCAGATACAGTTCTTTTTGGTTCAAAAATTAATTTTGGATACTGTTTTATGTTAAATGGTAACGAGACTAATAAAATTAATTTCGCACCAATGATTAAAAAATATGGTTTTGGCCATGCTGGAATAGGAGGGTCCGTTGCATACGGTGATATAAAGAATAAATTAGGTTATGCTTTCGTATGTAATAGACAACAGAAAACTTCTAACCTATATAAAACTTCTAATATGTTAACAGAAGCTTTATATAAAATAATAACTTAGAATTGGTTCATAGTATTATCTTCACCAGCAGCTTTTAGCGCAGCATCACCTGCAAAATATTCTTTGTGATCATCACCCATATCTGAACCAGACATGTTTTGATGTTTAACACAGGCTATACCTTCTCTAATTTCCTTGCGTTGAACTCCAGCAACATAACCAAGCATTCCTTGATTACCAAAATACTCCTTAGCTAGATTATCGGTGGATAAGGCAGCTGTATGGTAGGTAGGTAATGTAATTAAATGATGAAAAATTCCTGCCTCACGAGCTGCATCAGCCTGAAATGTTCTAATTTTATTATCAGCCTCAGTTGCTAAATCTGTATCGTCATAGCTTTCATTCATTAAATCAGCTCTATCATAAGCTGACATGTCTTTTCCTTCTTCACTCATCAAATCAAAGACCTGTTGACGGAAATTTAATGTCCAATTGAATGAAGGACTATTGTTATAAACTAGTTTTGCATTAGGGACGACTTTTTTAATCTCATCCATCATGGCGCCAATCTGCCCAATATGAGGTTTTTCAGTTTCGATCCATATTAAATCTGCACCATTTTGCAAACTAGTAATTGAATCTAATATACATCTTGCCTCTCCTGTACCTTCTTTAAATTGATAAAGATTACTAGGCAATCTTTTTGGTCTAACTAATTTACCATCTTGATTAATCATTACGTCACCATGTTTCATATTATCAGCAGTTATTTCTTCAACATCTAAAAATGAATTATATTGATCTCCTAAATCTCCTTTTTCATTTGTCACAGCAATTTGCTTAGTAAGACCAGCTCCCAATGAATCTGTTCTTGCAACAATAACTCCTTCATCTACACCAAGTTCTAGAAATGCATATCTAACAGCATTAATTTTTGCTAAGAAATCAGCATGAGGGACAGTTACTTTTCCATCTTGATGTCCACATTGTTTTTCATCAGAAACTTGGTTCTCAATTTGTATACAGCAAGCTCCTGCCTCTATCATTTGTTTCGCCATTAAGTATGTGGCTTCTTCATTACCAAAACCTGCATCTATATCGGCAATAATTGGAACAACATGAGTTTCAAAATTATCAATAGAAGATTGAATTTCATCTTTTGCCGAACCTTCAGAAGCATCAAGCTGTCTATATAAACCACCAAGCTCTCTAGCATCGGCTTGACGTAAAAACTGATAAAGTTCTGCAATTAGACTGGCAACAGAAGTTTTTTCATGCATAGACTGATCAGGTAGGGGTCCAAACTCAGATCTTAGAGCAGCAACCATCCAGCCTGATAAGTATAAATATTTCTTATCAGTTGTTTTAAAATGTTTTTTAATTGATATGAGTTTCTGCTGTCCAATAAACCCATGCCAACATCCTAAGGACTGAGTGTAAGAAGATGTATCATTATCGTATTGATCCATATCTCTTCTCATAACTCCTGCAGTATATTTTGCAATATCAATTCCAGTTTGAAACTTATTTTGCATACGCATCCTAGCAACATATTCAGGATTTATAGCTCCCCAATTGGATGTTGACATATCAGGTATGTTATTAGCTTTATCTTTCTCTTGGTTGTGATTAGTCATGTTTTAGTGAAATAGTAATTAAATATGTAGTGCAGTAGATAATACAAAGTTATCAATGTCAATATAGAAGATAAATTGAGTAAAAACATCGCTTTTACAGCATATTTTTATGTAGTTTTACTACCAAAAGGAGGATTTTATGCCTTATTTACTAAGCTTAGTTGATATCCCAATGTATTTAGCTGGTGATAGTTCTAAAAGCTTTTTCTTCGATACGTCAGTTATTGACAGTGATTTTATAAATAACTGATAACTGTCTCTTGTTAATTTAGAACCTCTGGAGAGTTCTTTTAATTGCTCATAAGCATCTGGAATACCTTCGTATCTCATTAAAGTTTGAACTGCTTCAGTTAGCACTTCCCAGTTGTTCTCTAGTTCTTCTGATATTTTAATTTTATTTGGAGTAATTTTAGATAAACCTTTATTGGCAGAAATTATTGCTAAAGCAGAATATGCAAACCCAAGACCAAGATTTCTTAATACAGTTGAATCAGAAAGGTCTCTTTGATGTCGTGATTTTGTAAGTTTATTTGCATAGAATTCGCAAAGTGCTGAGGAAATTCCAAAATTACCTTCAGCATTTTCAAAATCTATAGGGTTTACTTTATGGGGCATTGTTGAAGAACCAACCTCATTCTTTTGTAACTTTAAAGCAAATATATCATTGGAGATATATATCCATGAATCCTGACATAAATCAGTAAGAATGTTATTTATTCTTACTATCGAATGAGAGACTTCAGCAATCCAATCATGAGGTTCTATTTGAGTTGTATATAAGTTTTGCTCAATCCCAAATTGATGTATAAATTTTTTATTAATAGTAGGCCAATTAACTTTGTTATCAACAATATCAAAAGTATGAAAATTTCCAGTTGCTCCACTAAATTTTGCTAAAGGTTTTATTGTTTTTAGCGTTTTAATTTCTCTATCTATTCTGCTAGAAAATACTTTCAACTCTTTGCCTATAGTAGAAGGTGATGCAGGTTGACCATGCGTTCTTGCTAAAAAGGATATTTTAGACCATTTAGATGAATATGATTTTAATGTCTTATTAATAATACCCACTTCATTAGCAAATAACTTAATTCCATTCTTTACAAGATAGGCATAACTTAATGAATTTATATCTTCACTTGTTAATCCAAAATGAATTAGATGAGTGTAGCCCGAAAGTATTTTGTCTTTATTAAAATGATCTCTAATAAAATACTCAACAGCCTTAACATCATGGTTTGTTGTAGCTTCAATTTTCTTTATTTTTAAAACATATTTGTCATTAAAATCATTTTTAAATAATTCTAATTTTTTAATAGATTGCTTGCTGATTGGTTTAAATGATTTAGGAAGCTTAGTACATAAAAAAATTAGCCAATCTATTTCAATATCAAATCTAATTTTTATAAGTGAATATTCGCTAAAATTTTTTCTGAACTCAGGAATTTTGTTAGCATATCTGCTGTCTAAGGGTGAAATGTTGTTATGATCAAATTTCATAAATTATTTTATCATCAATTATTTGATTTTAATAATGAAGATCTAAAAAGTTTTTGCAATTATCCCGCCACCAAGACAAAGATTATCATTATAAAAAACTGCTGATTGTCCAGGCGCTATAGCTCTAATTTGTTCATCAAAAGAGACTTTAATTCCATTAACATCTTTTATAAGAACTGAGTTTACTGGTGTGTGTTGATGTCTAACCTGAACTTTACATTCCAAAGGATAATCATAATTAATATTATTAATCCAATTAATACTATCAAGATAAAGCCCATTATTCATCAGTAAAGGATTATTTCCACCTTGACATACAAATATCTGGTTATTTGGAATATCTTTCTTATAAACGTACCAGGGCAGTTCATCTTTCCCTTTTACACCTCCTATCATCAAGCCCTGTCTTTGTCCTTCTGTATATAGTATTGAACCTTGATGCTCACCTATGATGTTTCCCGTTTCATCTTTAATATCACCTTTTTTAAAAGCAATAAACCTATTTAAAAAGTCTTTAAGATTTCTTTCTCCAACAAAACATATGCCAACTGAGTCTTTTTTATTTGCTGTAATTAAATTTTGCTCTTCAGCAATTTTCCTGACTTCAGTTTTTGTTAAATCTGATAATGGAAATATACATTTAGAGAATTCCTTCTCACTTACCTCGTGAAGAAAATATGTTTGATCTTTATCGATATCTTTAGCTCTTGCTAAATATTTAAAATTATTTTGTTCTACAATTCTGGCGTAATGTCCGGTTGCTATAAAATCAGCTCCAATATTAAAAGCATAATCTAAAAAGGATTTGAACTTAATTTCTCTATTACATAAAATGTCTGGATTAGGAGTTCTTCCTTTTTTATGCTCTCTTAAAAAATTCTTAAAAACTCTATCCCAGTATTCATCTGAAAAATTAGCTCTATGAAGAGGAATATCTAACTTATCGCAAACTTCTGATGCATCTTTGAAGTCTATTTCAGACGTACATACTTCTCCTGGTTCAGATTGCCAATTTTGCATAAACAATGCTTTGACATTAAAACCCTGTTTTTTTAATAGATAAGCAGATACTGAAGAGTCAACTCCTCCTGATAGTCCAACTACAACTGTTTTCATGTCCATTTGTTGTCTTATTTGAATACTATAATGATTTAATAAAGAGTATAATTATGACCGATTTAAGACGTAAAATCCTAATGTTGAGGGCAATAAATTAAATGATATTCGATAAAATTACAGAACCAAGTAACGGAAGTAAAATTAGCTACATAGATGGTGTATTAAATGTACCAGATAATCCTATAATTCCTTTTATTGAAGGAGACGGCATAGGAGTTGATATTACCCCTCCAATGATAAAGGTGGTCGATAATGCTGTGAAGATTGCCTACGATGGTAAGAAAAAAATAGAATGGATGGAGGTTTACTGTGGAGAAAAAGCTACAACTGTCTATGATAAAGATACTTGGCTTCCAGATGAAACTATAGAGGCACTTAAGGAATATGTGGTCAGTATCAAAGGTCCTTTAACAACTCCTATTGGTGGAGGCATAAGATCTCTTAATGTTTCATTAAGACAAATTTTAGATTTATATGTTTGTTTGAGACCAATCAGATATTTTGAAGGTGTTCCGTCTCCTGTAAAAAGACCACAAGATACAGATATGATTATTTTCAGAGAAAATTCTGAAGATATTTATTGTGGTATTGAATTTCAAGCAGGCTCAGAAGAATCTAATAAACTTGTTAAGATTTTAAAAGATGATTTTGGTACTGATAAAATAAGATTTCCTGACAGCGTAGGCCTTGGTGTGAAACCAATATCTAAAGAGGGTACAGCTAGACTTGTTAAAAAGGCCATTGATTATGCCATTGAAAATAATAGATCTTCTGTAACCCTTGTTCATAAAGGTAATATTATGAAATATACAGAGGGAGCTTTTAGAGATTGGGGATATGAATTAGCAACAAGCCATTACGGTGGTGAAGATTTAGATGGCGGCCCATGGCAAATTATAAAAAATCCTAATACAGGCAAAAACATTATTATTAATGATGTAATTTGTGATGCTTTTCTTCAACAAATATTACTTAGACCAAAAGATTATGACGTTATAGCAACTATGAATTTAAACGGTGATTATATATCTGACGCCTTAGCTGCATGTGTTGGTGGAATTGGAATAGCTCCTGGAGCAAATCTATCAGATAACTTAGCAGTATTTGAAGCGACGCATGGAACTGCTCCCAAATATGCAGGACAAGATAAGGTAAATCCTGGTAGTTTAATGCTTTCAGCAGAAATGATGCTAAGACACATGGGTTGGACTGAGGCGGCTGATCTAATTATCAGCTCTATGGAAAATACAATTATGGCTAAAAAAGTTACCTATGACTTTGAAAGAATGATGGATGGTGCTGATCTTGTATCCTGTTCTGGATTTGGTGATGAGATGATTAAAAGAATGTGATGATAAGACTGTCAAATGAAAGAATAGATTCATCTGATAGCTTTGGATCAGCAGTTCTTGAAAAAGATCCAGAAGTAAAAGAGCCAGCTTTATACCAAGTCGTTTTAATTAATGATGACTATACTCCTATGGAGTTTGTTGTTTATGTATTACAAACAGTTTTTAGTCATACTCATGAGCAATCAACTCAAATAATGATGGCTGTTCATACAAAAGGGAAGGGAGTATGTGGTATATTTTCTAAAGAAATAGCAGAAATGATGTCATATGAAGTAAATAATATGGCAAAACATCATGATCATCCTCTATTGAGTGAGATTGAACCATTAACGGATTAATATGTTTAGTAAAGAATTAGAAATATCTATAGCGAGCCTTTTTGATAAAGCTCATGAGATCAATATTCAATATTTAACTGTTGAGCATCTTTTTTTAATGATTCTAAATGATTATGATGTTAAAGACTTTATAGAGTCTAAAGATATCAATTTAGAGTCAATGAAAGATAGCTTGAATGATCATCTCAAACAAGCAAGTATAGTTAGAACAGATGCTCAGAAAGCAGTTCAGCCCACTCTTGGTTTTCAAAGAGTTTTACAAAGAGCAGTTTTTCATATTCAGTCATCTGGAAAGGGCGTTGTTAAGCCAATAAATATTCTTGTTGCAATATTTTCAGAAAAGGAATCACACTCAGTATATTTATTAAATAAGAATAATATTAATAGACTGGATGTAGTCACGTATATTTCTCACGGAAGTCCTGAAAAAGAAATTTCTGATCCTAAAGAAAATATAGAATCTTCCAATGAGCCTTCGGAACATGACAAGCAAGAAAATAGTTTTTTAATCAATCTTAATAATCTTGTAGAAGAAGATAAAATTGATAATTTAATAGGAAGAACTAAAGAGGTTGAAAGACTTGTCCAAATTCTTTCAAGAAGAACTAAGAACAATCCTTTGCTTGTTGGAGAGTCTGGAGTTGGTAAAACGGCAATTGCAGAAGGTTTGGCTTATTTGATCTGTAATAAAAAAGTACCCCAAATAATATCAAAATCAACAATATACTCCCTAGATATTGCAGCATTAGTAGCTGGAACAAAATATAGAGGAGATTTTGAAAAAAGATTGAAAGAAGTTTTAAATTTTCTTGATACTAAAGATAAACCAATATTATTTATAGATGAAATACATACAATAATTGGAGCAGGATCTGCTTCTGGTGGTTCTCTCGATGTCTCTAATCTTTTAAAACCTGCATTAGCTAAGGGACAAATTAGATGCATTGGCTCAACAACCTTTCAAGAATACAGAGGTATTTTTGATCAGAACCAAGCACTTTCAAGGAGATTCCAAAAAATTGATGTACTAGAACCTAATTATGATGAATGTGTTGAGATATTAGATGGGCTTAAAGGTATATATGAGGAATATCATAATGTTAATTATTCTAATGAATCTATAAAAACCTCAATAGAACTATCCTCTAAATATATCAATGATAGATTTCTTCCTGATAAGGCTATAGATGTAATTGATGAAACTGGCGCTATGTTAAATATTGCAAGGAAGAATGATAAAAAAATAACTGTAAATCAGTCAGATATAGAAAAAACAATTTCAAAGATTACAAAAATTCCAGAACAAAGTATCACCGTTGCTGATAAGAAAAATCTTAAAAATATTGAAGATGACTTAAAGAGAGTTATTTTTGGTCAAGATGCAGCTGTAGAGACTCTTTCGAGCGCTATTAAGCTATCAAGAGTTGGCTTAAGAGATGATAATAAAACTATCGGCTCATTTCTATTTACTGGTCCAACTGGTGTAGGTAAGACTGAAATATCAACTCAGCTTGCAGATATTATGGGAGTTGATTTAGTAAGGTTTGACATGAGTGAGTATATGGAGCGCCATACTGTTTCAAGATTAATTGGTGCGCCCCCAGGCTATGTTGGTTTTGATCAAGGCGGGCTTTTAACTGAGGCAATTGTTAAGTCCCCTCATTGTGTTTTACTTCTTGATGAAATAGAAAAAGCACATCCAGATATTTTTAATATCCTTTTACAAGTTATGGATGCTGGAGTGTTGACAGATAATAATGGCAGAAAGGCTGATTTTAGAAATGTAATCTTAATAATGACTACTAATATTGGAGCAGAACTACTTGGCAAACGTAATATTGGCTTTAATAAATCATCTAATGAATCAGACGCAATGGGATCATTAAATAAACTATTCTCACCAGAGTTTAGAAATAGACTAGACGAAACTATTCAATTTAATTATCTTGATAAAACTATCATTCTCTCAATTGTCGATAAATTCTTAACTAAACTTCAAGCGCAGCTAGATAAAAGAAATGTTGAAATCGTTGTTTCTAAAGATGTTATAAGCTGGATTGCAGATAATGGTTACGATAAGGATATGGGAGCAAGACCTATGGAAAGATTCATTTCAAAGAATATTAAAAAACCTTTGGTTGATAAATTACTTTTTGGAAATCTAAAAGCTGGTGGTCAAATCAAGTTAGATATAAAGGCTGGTAATTTAAAGTTTAGTGAGATTAAAAAGAAGGTGAAAGTTTAAACTTCTCGATCTTTTCCTTCCCAAAACGGAGCTCTTAACTCTCTTCTAAGAACCTTTCCAGAAGGGTTTCTTGGTAATTCATTTATAAAATTGATAGATTTTGGACATTTGTATGAGGCAATTTTAGTTTTAGTATAATTTATTATTTCTTCCTCATTAATTTCACCTTCTTTTTTTAAGACAACAAATGCTTTTGTTGACTCTCCCCATTTTTCATCTGGAATACCTACAACTGCTGCATCTAAAATTAAAGAGTTGCTCATAAGTGCATTTTCAACTTCGGCAGGGTATATGTTTTCCCCACCTGACACTATCATGTCTTTAAGTCTATCGTGTATAAATAAATAGCCATCATCATCTAAGTAACCCAAGTCACCAGAGTAAAACCACAAATCATTAAATGCTTCAGAGGTTGCTTTATCATTGTTCCAATAACCTTTCATATTTAGATCAGATTTAGTAATTATTTCACCAACTTCACCTATAGGAACTTCATTTTTATTCTCGTCAACTATTTTTATTTCAACACCTGGAATAGGTTTGCCACAAGACCTTAATTTTCCTCTCTCTATTGAATGATCTTCGGGTGATAGTAGTGTAATTGCTCCAGTTGTTTCTGTAAGTCCATAGACTTGATAAAAGTCACAATTCATTAGGTCTATTGCGCTTAATAGAGTATCTTCAGCAATAGGAGAGGCTCCATAGAGAACCAACTTTAAAGAACTGAAATCTGTCTTAGATGCATTAGGATGTTGAATTAAAAAAAGAATTACAGCAGGAACCCACATTGTAAGTTCAATTCTTTCCTTTTCTACTAAATTAAGAATTAATCCTGGATCAACCTCAGGGATTATTATATTTTTACAGCCTTGAAGAAGTCCCCATATTCCAAAATTAGTTCCTGCAACATGATAAACAGGCATACAAACCATACAAGGGCTCTCATATGTAATAGGAACAACTTGAAGTGTAGACTCAGTTGCACTAGAAAAATTTCTATTAGTTAGTTGAACACCTTTAGGATTTCCAGTTGTTCCAGAAGTATAGAGCTGAACTACATCATCATTTTCATTAGATTCAATATATGGATCGAGATCTTTTTGAGAATCTCTCCACTGAACATAATTAACCCAATTAGAATGTGATCCATCTATAGCAATAATATTTTTTAATGAAGAAACTTTATCTTTAATACTATCTATGATTTCAAAAAAATCTGAGCTAACAAAAACAAGCTCACTTTTAGAATCTTCTAATACGTATGCAACTTCTTCAGCTGTGAGTCTCCAATTAACTCCAACAGTTACAGAACCTGATTTAAGACCACCATTTAAAATTTCAAAAAAGTAATCAGTATTCTTTGCTAAATATGCAATGCGCGAATCTTTTTTTATACCAAAATTTAGTAATCCTTGTGCTACTTGATTTGAATTAGTATCGAATTGAGCATAAGTTTGCTCTCTATCAAGAAATTTAATTGCTGTGGAGTTTGCAGAGTTCTTGCAACGCCATCTAAAAGTTTCTGCAAGTGATCCTTTTAGCTCAACATCCATAGATCTATCTACCTCTGAAGGTTATTCTCCCAACTGATAAGTCATAAGGTGTCATTTCTACTTTAACTTTATCACCAGTCAATATTCTAATGTAATGCTTACGCATTTTTCCAGATATATGAGCAGTAATTACATGATCATTTTCTAATTTAACTTTAAATTTTGTATTGGGAAGGGTTTCAATAACTTCACCCTCGAATTCTAGATTATCTTCTTTTGACATAAAGCTATTTTACACTAATAAATATATTTATCTTCAATTAGATTATTTATAAATTTAGTCTTTAGAATCTTCAGGTAGCCTTGATTTTAGAAACTCGGGTATATGAGAGGTATTAGAATGATCAGATATTCTTTTACATTTATTTTCAATAGTACCAATTCCCTCAATGGTTGTTCTTATAACATCTCCATCTTTTAATAACTTACCTTGTGTAGCTCCAACGCCTGCAGGAGTTCCTGTAAAAATTAAATCCCCAGTTTTAAGTGTTAAAAATTCTGATAGATATGAAATGATGAAGGGAATATCAAATATTAGATCATTTGTATTTTCATCTTGACGTAATTCATCATTAACATAACATTCTAATTTCAATGAACTCTTATCTTTGAATGTATCTGGAGAAACAAGCATTGGCCCTATAGGTCCAAAAGTATCAAAAGATTTACCAAGATTGAAATGGGGTGGTGTTGAATGAAATTGAACTGCTCTGTCTGAAATATCTTGTCCTACTGTTAAACCCGCAACATGATCCCAAGCATTCTCTAATGCAATATCCTTTCCAGACTTTCCAATTACAGCAACTAATTCAGCTTCATAATCAACCATGTCACTTCTTAACTCTACCTCATGAAAGGGCCCAACTATACATGTTGTATATTTAGCAAAAATCATAGGGAATTCAGGAACGGGCATATTTGATTCTTCAGCATGTTTCTTATAATTAAGCCCTACAGCAAAACAATTTCCTGAATTTGTGATGGGTGCTTCTAAATCATTATTATTAAGTAAACCTGTAGGCTCAAAACTATCAATTATTTTATTTAAGTCGCTCAGTTGATCAAGTGAAACAAGAATTTGTGACGGGTCTGCGCTTACAGATCCATTGGAAATAGTCTCAATATCATAAAAATGAT
>Ga0257110_1000465_pt1 | contig 19702 bp, 36 predicted proteins | sample LP_taG_7_FD_190184 | JGI IMG/M metagenome (GOLD analysis project Ga0257110, IMG submission 190184) | Marine microbial communities from Northeast Subartic Pacific Ocean, Canada - LP_J_2015_P26_10m | ecosystem: Environmental > Aquatic > Marine > Oceanic | place: Canada: Northeast Subartic Pacific...
TAATCTTGCCGTTATATTCTGTAACAGATGTCTTTCTAGTATATTGTTTGAAAGCTTCTGCACCGACTAATATTAGCCAGTCATAATCATCAGTATTTATATCTAGGTCTACATCTTTCTTTAGAACCTTCGTTACTGAACTGTCGGAACATAATGCAAAACGGTCGAATTCAAACTCGAAATACTTATCGAAATTTGTACTAGACGGCTTTGTCTCTATTAGTGCTATATTAGCCATATAATCGTTCCTTTACTTTTTTTATCTGCGCTGGGGTAAAACTACCTGGGTCTTGACCGTCACGCAAGGTTATCTTCTGTACTGACAGTTCCATCTTCTCTGCCAATGTTTTTATTTGTTCTGTTGCTTTCTGACCTGCTTCGTCGCCATCAAACATAATATCTATTCCCTGCACTCCTTGTAGTTTGAGCAGAGATAACTTGAACCAGTCCATTTGTTGTGTTCCGAAGCAACAAACTGTGTTCTTTAGTCCGTTGTCCCAAAGATTGAGACAATCAAAAATTCCTTCTACCAATATCACTCTGTTTTGTATTGGTTTTACTTTTGCTGGTGTAAACGGCATCTTTACCCCTTGTGGGTAGATATAATACTTGTCTTGTCCTGTGCCTCCAACAATGCTTCTCCCTAAGAGTGCAATAGTTCTTCCTGTCAAGTCTCGAATAGGAAAGATAATCCTACCTTCAAACTTTGGAACATTCCAAGTGAAGGCTTGCCATATCTTTAGAGTTTCCTCGGAGATATTGCGGTACGGACCACCTTTCCATTCGATACGGTCTTCTGGGAGTTGAATACCTACGGTTTCTGAACGGGCTTTTGCAATCTTGTCTTTAATTCTGTGTATCTTTACTTCTAGTGGACTCTCTGGTGCACCGAAGTATGTAAATAAGTTACCTTTGTAACCACAGGCAAAGCAGTGCATTACGCCTGTTACTTTGTCTACCCGAAGGCTTGGGTTACTATCATCATGCTCAGGATTTAGGCATGCAATAAGTGCGTCCTGTCCTTTGACAGTATACGGCATTGATTTTTCGTTTAGTAAGTCTATTGCTATCATTTTATAACTATATTATACAGGATTTTTAACCTTGTGTCAAGTATTATTTTTCCCTTCCATTGATTTAATTCTTTCTTTTCCAAGCGTACTTTTGTGTTTCCAGTCTAGTTGGTCGCCTAACTTTTCAAAGTCTGTCATTGGAACGCCGGCTGGGTCTGTTACGTCTTCGTAATATCTGGACTTCCATACTAACTCTACCATTTGAAAGTAGACAGCAACGGCTTTATCCCTAAAGTCTTTGTCGCCCCATAGATACCATACTAGCCAATACTCTTTGTCTATACGACATACTCTTATTTCTTGTTCTCCTAATATGTGGTCAGGATTTTTTTCTAAGATGTCTGCTGCTGCTCTTAACCTTTGACTACCCGCTATCGGGTACCAGTTAGGCATAGTAAGTATTGGAGCTTTGATTCCATACTCAAACACAGAGTCTCTCAAAGGCTCATTTAAGGGTACGGATTTAATATTCTCCTTTACCTTTGCCTGTTCTAAAACCCAATTAATAGTTCTTATATACCACGTATGTGGAGGTAGCGGTGTTAGTTCCGCAGTTGCTCTACTCACTCTATCGTTAGCCATTATATAATGTCCATTGATAAATCTTTCTTAATTTTCATTATCTGTTCTTCGTAGTCAAACCATAAGCTACCACTATTTGTAGCCTCTTGCATTTTCTCTAAGAGAATTAGCCTGTCTATCTTACTAGCGACAGATTCTTCGATACCTTCATCAATATCCAACTTCTTGTTCTTACGGTCATAGTCCTTTTCAGACTTATGAGCACCAGCACCAGTCTGATTACGACTATGTTTTGCTACTGGATTTGTTTTACTAAACTTTTCCACCGACACTTCTCCTTTTAATATCATTGTGATTAAATTCTGCCCAATATAATTCAAAAGCTACTCCACTCTCAATTCCTACAAATTGATGCATTACTCCTGGCTTAACTTGTGTAAAGTCGCCTGGGCCTAGGATAGTTTCATCTACTAGGTCATAGTCATTCTGCCAGACTCTTATCATCATTTTGCCACTTTCTACAAAAAATCCATTCCATTTGAACTCATGTAGATGCTCCGAGCACTCCATACCTTTCTTATATTCTACTCTGTGAAACTCTAGTACGCCATTAGCGTGGACCAGTTCCGTTTGTCCCCATACTTTTCCTGCTTTCATCTTATTATTTTTCTCCTAAAGTGAAGTTTATTCCATTTTGTTAACTCGTATCCAAAGAAGTGATGCAGAAATGCCTGATAAATACCCGCAGTCGTATCAAACTCATAAGCGTCTACTGATGACTGAGGAGTACCGATATCGTATATATACTTATCATTAACATAACAACTAAATCCAGTTTTTGACTGAAGCGCAGCCCACTTTTGTTTTCTTTCTTCTGTGTCATATAGTTTAGTGTTTCCTAAATAGATATCTGATGTCATAGAGAAATCATACTGGTCTTCAGCATCATTCCCTGTCCTATCATCATACCTGCCTGATCTGTGAAGAGACTGCCAAAGTATCTTCTTGTTTCCCTGTTTATCTCTTACTATTGGTTTAATATTATTAAAAATACCACTATACTCTTTACGATTATTGCATCGTGGGTCTACTACCCAACCAACTAATCGTACCTCTGGTAGAAGCATTTTTAATACTATTCTATTAGTGCCGGGGTGAATGTTAAAATGCCCCTTTTCAATGTCCGAATATACAACTATAGGGTCTTTAAACCCTCGTTCTAGTACTGAGTCTATAAATACATATAGTCGTAAGTAAATTCTGTTCTTTTGGTGAAAAAGCCAGCCTTCGGTGCCTGCCTTTGTCTGCCAACTTTCGGGAAAGTAGCTAAAGAACTTATCATCTATGTCTATTGCAAAGATTCCTGCTTGGAAATCACGGACTTGCGAATTAAAGATCACTATAGTTCTCCCCTGTACTCATCTGGTCTTGTAAATCACGTTTTTCGTCGGGATCCATAGCTGTCATTGGACCAATCTTTAAGGTTTCCCAATCTATCTCTGAAATAAAGGACTTCATCTCACCACTACGCATCTTGTTACATTTGAACTTGATTGCGTTCTCCTCTTTGCCCCAATGTTCGATAGTGTAAGAGGCGTCTACAGCGTCTTCAATACCTTTAGAGAATCTTACTTCTCCTTTAGGGTTAGTTTGGAAGGCAGACACAACAAGAACTTGTTGGTCTTGGGCTAGAGCTTTCAGTCCCTTCGATATTTCAATCTGTTCAGTCCATTCGTACTGTCCAGAACGACTTGGAGCATTGTGTCGGCGTACTTGGTTTAGATAATCTACGATTACCATGCCCAGGTCAGGGTACTCAATCTTCTTCTGCCTAACTGTACTAATAATCTTAGCAAGTGTAAGAGAAGGGTCATAAAATACATCTAACTGAGCCTTATCCTTTAATTCACATTTTCGAGTTAGTGCGTAGTGGAACTTATCAAAGTCTTCGGCAACATTGAAGTCCGCTAAGACCTCTGCGCCACCTTCAAACCTATCAGCCCACCAGTTACCAATCTTCTTCCACTCCTTCTCATAGAGATTTCTCTTTATAAGTCTGCCTAGGGGGATTCCTGTGGACATGCTACACATTCTTTGCAGAATAGGTCGCTGATCCATCTCGATTGTAAAGTAAAGCACGGAACGTCCTGATTGCTGGGCATTGACAGCCATATTACAGCAAGCAAATGATTTTCCGTGACCTCGTTGCGCTCCCACAATGACCAAATCTTTGGGAGAGAATTGATATGACAAATCGTAGTCCTGGTTAAGACCAAGAGGTAGATATTTTGCCAAATCGTCTTCAGAATCGAACAACTCAACCGTTTCCATTGTATCTTGGTCATCAGCTGTGTTAACTCGATCTTGAACTTGTACGACCATCTCTTGAAGATAGTCTATGTTCTCCTTTGCGTCAGCAACGGAGATTGTTTCGTCTAAATATGATTCTATTTTGGATAAGATCTCGCTCTGAGTGAACGAGTCTTTGAGATATTCTAGTAGTTCGTGCGCAGGGACGTCTGTCTCTACAGATTCTATCGCAAAAATTTTCTCTTGGAGTTCTCTGGAACGTATCTCATACTTTAAATCCTCAAAAGAGGGTAATGCATGAAACTTATGGACGTGTTTATCCACGACCTTCCAAATCTTTTGGTATTCGCCTTCAGGTAAATAATGCACCTGTAGACGATTCCAAGTGTCGAAATCTCCTTGCGATAAAAGTTGTTTTAATAAAGCGCTTTCTACTGTCATAGTCTCTCCCAAGAAAAAGCAGGGGTGCGAACACCCCTACCATCTTGACAATTAAAAGTTGCTTATTGAACTCTTTCTTTTCTAGCTGAACCGTCGTAGTCAGCACAAACTAAACCACGTCTTGTAAGCATGGTTTTGACACCCCTTACAGTTTTTCCGATTGAGTCAGCAATGACTTCAACAGTCATGCCATCAATTTCCATGTCCGCTAGAGGGTCAGCTTTGCCTGAACCTTTAGTTTCTTTCTGCTTAGGGATAGCGTTAATTTCGCCAGCTCTTAGCAAAGAAAGTGCTTTACCTCTGATAGAGTTTACACTCTTTCCTAGGCTATCAGCAATCTCTTCAATGAAAGAACCATCGTTAACCATAGTTACGAATGTTCCTTCTTCAGCTTCAGAATAAGTCTTTACAGACTCAACTTTAGGAGCAGGTTTAACGTGCTCTGTTAGCTGCATTGAAAGGATTTTACCTTGAATTGACTTCGCACTAAAGTGTCCGCCTTCAAAGTTTGATGCAATTTCTGCATATGTGTATGCACCTGAGTTATCAGTTACAAATGCAGATAGTGTAGCTTCTTGTGCATCACTAAAAGATTTAGTGTTGCTAGATGAAGCAAGTTCTACATCATAACCCATTTTTCTCAACTTAGAACTAACACTTCTTACAGAAGTTTCTAGTTCGTCTGCTGCGTTAGCAACAGTAGCTTGAGATACTGGGGATTCAGAGCCTACAAAGCTCTCAAGAGATGATGTTCTCTCGTCTGTCCATTTTGGTAATGCCATTTTATTCTCCAATTAAATCTAAAATGTTTGTTATTATAATGACTCCGCGTTCTTGCGCAGTCTGTGTTTTGGCTGATTCAATTCCTGACTCATTGATTAAATGAGTGCAGTCCTTTGTCAGACTATTTTTTACGGCATAGCCGTGTTGTTCCAGAACTTCCGCTGCACGAGCCTTGCTGGGATATGAATTGAGTCTACCTGAAATACAGACTGTTCCTACAATCTCTCGTTTTACAACTTTCGTTGATGAGAAACTAAAGGGTAAGTTCTTATTGTATTTATTTGGATAAAATTCTGATTCTAACCATTGCATTAGGTTGCTTGTTGCTTTTGGGCCAATACCCGCTTCAGTACAACTTTTCTCTGATATTTCTTCGAGTGTAGAAATATTCTCGCATAATTTTTGAGAAGCTGACCGACCAAAAAGTGGAATTGAAAAAGCTGGCAGTAATGTTTGCAAATCAACTGATTTTGACTTCTCAATCTCAGTTGCTAACTTAACTGCCATCTTTTCTGAGCCCAGTCTTGAGGAAATATCCTCAACAGTTAGCTCATACAATTCTGGATAGTCTCCGATTTCCAACTTACTAATGCAGGCTGGACCGAATCCTTTTATTTTTAAGAGTTTTCCGAAATGCTCCAGTTTCTTACTCCATTGGGCTGGACACATCTTGTTAAAGCAATATAGTAGTTCATTTACGAACTCTACGTTGCCGTCACAGGAAGGACAGCTAGATGGTGGTAAAATTTGGCTCATTTAGATTTTTTCTCTTTTATTTATTTATATTGTATATTATAGAGGAAATTTAACCTCTTGTCAAGAACTATTTTTTGTCTCCTGACTTTCTTCTATAGGTTCGAAAATTTCGTCATCTTCATAGACATAGGTATCTGGAGTGTAATTTCTCCTCAACTGCCATTCAAACCATAATATTTTGATTTTTTTAATTAAATTCTTTATCAAATTCATTTGTTTTTATATCCTTAATTATTCGTTCCGCCATTGCCTTATGCCCTTCCTCAAGAGGGTGGTCTTTCACACCAATCGCGTGTTTGCTTCTAGTACACATATCATAGAAACCTTCTGATTCTAAGAATGGTAATTCTGCAACTATCTGTTCTCGATTTAAGTCTTGAGAAGCCCACCAGTTATTAGTGTTCTCCCATGTCTCCCAATCTAGAATGGGCAGTAATGGTCTATATTGACCATGCGAGAACAAATAATGTAATTGATTTATTCCTTGCGATTGTAAGAAGTATTTTACTGACAACATGTGCCCAATACTTAACCTTAAATTAAAATGTGCATTTCGCACTCTTTTCATATAGCCAGCTATAATCTTTTCCTCTCCAACCTCTAGCTGTCTATCTATGTATGCTTTACTCTCATGTGCCGCTTTTAGAGTTTTTGGGTCTAAGAAAAACTTTGACCAAGTGTTAATAGTCCACCCCCAATCTTGTGTAATGTTAGACTGTCTAAGAGTTTCTACTCTATTTATTCCAGACCACATACATACAACTAAGTTAGGTCTGCCTGTTCTATCAAATGCTTTATCTCTTGTTATGTGCTGTTCGTATTTCCCTACCGTAGGTACTCCATTCTTCTCACTAGGGTACTTGTGATTTCTAGTTTCTACATGTTCAGGTACTATACTGTACCATCTTTCATTTCTAAGAACTGAGTTATATACTGCTCTTTGTAAGAAATCATTACCAGCACCTATCTTTGCGACATTCCAATCGTGTACTCCAAACTCTCTTGCAACAAGGTTACTAAACCTGTTTATCTTTTTATTCTGTAGTTCCATTCCATTCATGAAACTGCAACCTGTAAATAGTATACTCAAAATACTTGTACTCCATATTTCTTTTCAAATTCCACAGCGTCAAACCTGTTATCTACCATTGGTTGCCCTTTTATATTCAGACTTGTATTCAATAGCATAGGAACTTTTGTTCTTTCATAATATTCTTCTAGTATAGGTCTCAGTATGCTAGTGCTGTCGGGGGTAACTAACTGTACCCTCGCACTATTATCTACATGAGTTACGCTGTCGTAATCATGTTTTGCTTGAGCTGTGAACTGCATATACTCGTTCATTGGCCCTTCGAAGTACTCGTCTGCGAACTCTGAGAGGATTGCTGGGGCGAACGGTCTAAACTGTTGACGTTTTTTGATTTTATTGACTGTAGATTTAATACTATAACGAACGTCACCCAACAAACTCCTATTCCCCAAAGCACGCGGTCCAAATTCTGCCTTTCCATTGGCTACTCCTACTACTTTCTGTTTTAGTAACTCTGTAGCTACTATTCGTGGATTTACATGACGTTGTATATCTGTGCCAAGGTAGGGGCTATACTCTACTCTCTTTCCAGTATACGCTAGTGCTGCACCTAAACTACTCCCTGCATCGCCAGGATTTGGGTAAATCCAAATCTTGTCAAAGTACTCTGGTAGTATCTTACTATTCGCTACGCAGTTGAGTGCAACTCCACCAGCATAGCATAGGTTTTTGCCCCAATTAGAAGCAAACCCCATAATCTTTCCTATCTCATGTTCTGTTTGTAACTGGGCACTTGCGGCTATATCAGCAGCTGAGTAACCCTTAAAGTCATCTAGGGAGAACCCCTTATGCCAATTTGCCCACTCATTGAAACAATACTGCATATCGACACATGGCTTACCATATGCCGCCATTCCCATAGTTATATACTCATCTTCATTTGGTTTCAAACCAATACGCTTCGTAATAGCACTATAGAACAGGCCAATGCTTTGTGGATAAATTTTCTCATATACTTTTTTCAATTTACGATTTTCCATAATCCAAAAACTGCTGCACGTCCACTCCCCAATCGCATCAATCACGACCACTACTATATCCTCATCAAAAGGTGCGGTGTAATACGCTCCTGCTGCGTGGCTTTCGTGATGATATGTATGATAATCACATTGCTCGAAGATTTTTGTGGAAACAGGGACTTGCGAATAAGCTATACGTCTCTCGTTCTTTAGCGGTACGTTTTCATAGAAAACAGATATATCTGCGTCTACATTTCTTAAAAAGCCTGGGTTGGTTCTATCGTTCTTTTTCCTTGTTAGTCTCTCGGCATGTTTAGCCCAGAGAATCTTGTCCCCTTCAACTAACGCTACTGAGGCGTCATGAAACCCCTCTGATATGCCTTTTACTATCATCTTACCTCCAAGGTAACATTGTTAAACCAATGTAATTGAGTACAAAAAACTCTATTAGTATAATTATTATAAGTCCTGGGCCTAATTGCCATGCCCACCATTTCCAACCTTCTAGTGAGTCAACCCACTTTTTGAATCTGCTGTTTTCTGCTTTTTCAAATGCTCCAGTCTTCTCGCCTAGTCTTTGTCCCCAATAGTTTGGGTCTACCCAATTTTTGATTGTTCGTAGAAACTTTACTATCATGCTCCTCTTTCTCCTTTACGCCATACAGTATAATTGTATTTCGTACCTGAGGTAACTAATCTACCCCTGTGAAGTTGTGCGGACGGAAGTACAATTACTGTACCTGTTTTGGGAGTCCAATGTTTTATGTGTTGTATCTCAAACTCTCCGCCTTCGAAGTCTTCATTCAAAAAGACACTAGCACTTAATCTGTTTGCTGGTGTCTTTTTGAATAAATCTTCTACTGATTCGTCCTCATCTCTGTGCCAATCTAGAATCATATTTTCAGTATATCTATTTACAAAGTGTGAGTACTTGTCTATTAACTTAAACTTGTAGCTACCTTCATTAAACTCGTCGAAAAGTTTATCAAATTTATCTTTGAATTGCAACTGTGGGGGTACGCCAATGTCTCTAATTTGTTCTCCAGTTTTCCAACCTTCGTACATACCCGCTTGGACTTTAGTAAGATTGTATTCTTTTGTTTCATAGATTATTTGTCGGCACTCTGCTGCGGTCAAGAAGTTCTCAACTACAGCAAAGTATGCCCAGCCTGCCCTATTAATTTGCATAAGGCGGCAAGTCGTCATATCTATAGAACTTCTTAGTTTCACTATGATAATGCCAACCATTATACTTGTGTTCACTACTAGGTTTATCTGATTCTATATATTTATTTTCGTCTACCATTTTTTAGGAAAATCCTCCAATATCTTACTCGTAGGTTTGAAGCACTCTGTGTGTCCTCCAAACTTATGAGAGGGTTCAAGTTTATCAACTAAGAACTTTGCGTGAAGCTTCTGCTCCATATGGAATACTTCTTCTAGTGTAGAAGTCCATGTACGCTGAATTCTTAGGTCATAACCCTGAAAGCCTCTAGCTCTCTTGATTACATGACGCCAGTCTTTGCCAGCTGCAATGCCGACTTTAATTATTTCTCTTTCGTGAGTTTTCTTATTTACCAATACAACGCCGTACAGGACACCTTCTCTCTGTGCCTGTTCGGGGTGGTTTTTGAAATAAGTCTCGTTGTACTTTCCTACAGATGCCAAAAGATTAAACTCCTCGAGCCGCATTACTGCGTCTTTTGTTGACTAATGGGTAGTTGACTCCATTCATCTAATAACTCCTCAAAGTAATCTACATCATTCATTTCCTCTATCATTTCTCGAAAGAACTCAATATCGGGAATCTTATGTCCGAAAGGTATTTTTGTAACATACACTCTGTATGCTTGTTCTAATTGTGTTTCTAAGTATAAAATCATACTTCTCTCCTCATTCTTACTGCGGGAGGGTTTTCTAAGTATTCTATAACTCCTTCAAAGAAGGCAATATCGTTACTACCTAAAAAGGAATTACAGTCATAACAAATAACTCCTCTAACAAACCAATTGCTCTCCCACTTAGCATAAGGTCGTGTTTCTCCATAGTGGTCAACATGTGTACCCTTTCTTCCCTTTCCTTGAAATAATTTTACTTCTTTTCCACAAGTGGGAATACCACATTTACCGCCCTGATACTCTAGTATTTCTTCTTGTTGTCGTCTGTTCAGATTGTACCTATTTCTACCATTCTTACACGCACTACACAAGTTACCATAGCTTAAAGGAAATTGACCTATCTCGTCTTCAGTCCACTTGCAAACTTTACAAGTTTTCATACTCTCCTCACTATTTTGGGGATAATTTCTCCACTTCGTATCACTTCTACACTACAACCAATCTCTAGCATCATCTCGTCAATGAAGCCTATGTTATGTAATGTAGCACGAGAGATAGTTGCACCATTGATTTCGATAGGCTCTAGTATGCCTGTAGGAGCTATTACTCCTGACTTACCAGTATTCCACTCTACATCTAGTAGTTTTGTAACTACTCCAGCCTCTCTAGTCTTGTAAGCGTATGCCCCTCTAGGGTGGTGTGAAGTATATCCGAGCTTCTCAAAAGAAGTGTACCTATCAACTCTGAATACAGAGCCATCGTTTGGGAACTGTGACCAGTCGCCCATAGATATGACATTAAACCAATTATTAAGAAACTTCATATCTTCTAGCCACCTTTGTCCAATGTACGGCTGAACGCCATAAGTGATAAAGGTTAGGTCTCGTTTCTTAAACTCAGCAACATCTTTTAAATTGAGTGCACCCGAAGCGTAGTTCCTACTATTCGGTATATCTTTGGGAGCTACTACTTCTCCTGTGATTTGGAAGACTCCACTAAAAACATATTTATCTAGTACTGTTGGCACTATATGTCTAATCTTATTAGTGATATCAAGTCCTGCTTTTCCATCTCCTCTAGTCAAGGCTTGATGATATATGCCATCTACATAGGTTACGGACACAGCTGCGCCATCAAGCTTAGTAGTAGTAACTACTGCTTCGTTTCCATAGTCGGGGGCTTTATCTTCGAAGGCAAAGACTTTTTGTAAGGAGAACATGGGGAAGGGGTGTTTAAAACGATTGTCTGTAGTTGAACCCACTTCATCTGTATTAACATTGTCTACGAGGCGGTCATACACTTCATCAGGTATGATAGGTCGTCCATTGAAATATGCATCGCGACATTTACTTAAATATGTTCTTATATCTTTATTCATTCATATATTATACTGGATTTTTGACGGTTTGTCAAGAACTATTTTTGGAATGTTATCGGCTTATCCTAGACTCGTAGTCGGCTGAGTCTTCGTCCCACCAGCTTGGTTTTTCTCGATATTTCCAGTCGGCAAAGACTGCTTTGTCTTTGTGGTAGAACTCTCGGTAGGCGGTGACGGTATCGTCGTGTTTGCAATCATCGGGCATTGCTTGTGCAAAAGGGGTAAGCCCGATGTCGGGGATTGATATTTCTGGTAGCCCCAGTACCATGTCAACGGACTTGTGCACCTTCCCATATCTATAGGTATACTCCTCTCCCAATGCGAGGGCGTAGCAGTAGAGCCAGTCATAGTTAGACTGTGAACTACGAGCCCAAATGGTACAAGGGTGGTTATACATAGTAGGGAGATAAGGGAAGTCTCTAGGTTCGTTCTTTTTTTGAATGGAGACTGATGCCCATTCGTCTGATGTGAGTTTTCTGTTCGGTACATATCCTGCATATTTGTGTGTCCAATGAACTGTGCAGAGCATTTGTCCAGCCTCTAGTGGCATCTTGACGATATGCTTATCGACATGATACTCTGCGTTTTTGTCTAAATCTTCGTCAAGTATAAAAATATTCATACGACTATTATACTAAAGTTTTAAGGATTTGTCAAGTAGTTTTTAAGGTATGCTGCAAATTCTGCATGAGCTACGATGTCTCTGTGGTAGAATCCATTCATCTGTCCGAAATGATGCAATCCTTTAGGAATTGCTTTCTCCATTACTTCATCATAAGTGTCCATAAACATATTAGTATATATTGCACCCTTCGGTAAGTCAATATTATGTATGTCTTTTACACTTCTATCAAATATATCAAAGTGTTTTATGAACTTATACTCTATGTGTCGTTTCTCCATGAAGTCCATGATAGACCTTGCACCTAGTGTCCAAGCACATGCATACTGAATGTCAGTCATTTGATTTGCTTTTCCATCTAAGTCTTCGTATCTATAATCAAACTCTCCCATCTCGTCAAGTTTGTAGGTACGCGTGGGCCTTGCTACTCCTATAAATACTCTGTCATAATCATTAAGTAATCCTTTATGATAGTCGTGTACTAATCGTAGGTGTAAGTAATCATAACTCATGGCAGGCCAGGCATTTAGTCTGGATTCGGGGAATAGTAGGGAAGGGTAGCTTTGTGGTAATCTACGGTGAGCAAAGTCATATACTGACATCTTTGTTGCTCTTCCCATCTTTTGATTCCACATAACTATAGCTTGGTGTAAACCAAACTGAATTATTAAGTCTTTCTTTTCTTTGTAGGTGTTACGACCAAGAATTTGGTCATGGTCAATTTCGAACCCTTGCATATGGCTATCGCCATAAAAGTGAACTGGTCTATTGGTAGATGTCATCTAGTGTCTCTTTAAAGTGTGTCTGTAAGATTCCTTTTACTTCAGAAAGAGATAGTATTTCAACTAATCCATCAAATAATGCTCTACTATTTTCAAAGTCTAGTACCATGCTGACTCCGTCCTTAGTAGGTTTCCATTCTTCGTCAAAGTCGAGATAGTATTTCCTAATCGACAAGTACTCTACGTCTCTAAATGTATTAATCGAAAGATATACTTTCTCGTGTTTTGCTTCGTTATAATGTATTAGCTTCTCATAGAGAGCTGGTGCTTCATGTAGTTCTATCATTTTTCAGTATCGCTGATAATGGAACTATTGAAGTTACGTTTTCGGGCGTGAGTAGTCTATAGGAGTCGGTATCCCAACAAAACAAGAGAACTTGGTTTGCTGTAGGTTTTGCTCTATTCCTTTTAGACTGTATATATTTGTTATCGAAGTCAAGCGTACAGACGTTATACTTTAGTCTACGGCTGTTTTGACTCCTGTAAGTGATTATCGCATCGCCGCATTTGTCGACTTGCTTGATAAATTCATCTTTCTTCATGAGTTCCTTTTAGGTTAAAATTGTATTCTACCAAGAACCCTATGGTTAAATCTGTGAGGTGGTTATTTAAGGTACAAAAATACAGTCAGTAACCGAAGCTACTGACTGTTAATTTAAGATACTACCCGTTAAGTTTAGTAATCACTTCTGCAAAGTAGTTAGCAGCCTTACCTGTTAACTTGCTTATAATAGCAGCGTCTGCTTCCATACCAGCGTCAGATATCGCATCTGTAACCGCTTGTTGAGCATCTGCGACAGATACTCTGCCACCGCCACCACCGCTAGTACCACTTGATGTGGATTTAGCCGCAGGAGTTTTCTTTACATAAACACCAGCTCTAGTCAAAATCATTCTGACACCATTTGGGCTCTCACCTAATTCGGCAGCTATTTCTTTGACAATCTCCATACTGTTTTCTGGGGTTGCTTCTTCTGCAGTATACATCTCTACTGCTTGAGCTTTAGCTTCATCTGTCCAAGCCATTTTACGTCTCCTAGTTGTTTTACCATATTTATTTTCGTATTCTTCCAAAGTTCGTGTGTTCTTGAAGCCTGGGCACCAACCCGTTGCTTCTAACATTTGATTATAAAATCTATCGCTCATACACTTCTTTTTCCAATTTATACATCTATTATAACGATAATCAAGAGCGAAGTCAAGAACTATTTTTTAAAACCTATACCCGTAGGTGTCTAAGTCAGACTGGACTAGGGGTGTTACTGTGGTTTTAAGCGGTCGTCCATACCACCTTCTATAATCGGTCGAATACTTCTTGTAAAGCAATTCTGCTTCTTTTTCCTCAGGTTCTAAGCCTAAGGCGTCTAGGTCTTCTTTCCACGACTCTAAACTAATTATGTACTCACAATCTTTATATAATTCAGACTGCGGTATAATTTCATTTTTCTCTAGCCAATCAGACAATCCTATCCAGTCCCAGCTTTCTCTATACAAAGTTATTACCCTTTCGTATGGATTTCTAACTACTGCGACTTTCTTACTATCTATTTCTATATAGGTACTTTGTCTCATGACTTAGCTCCCGAGCCAAAGATTTACAATCATCTATCTGGTGAGGTAGATTATGTGTGTTCCTTGTATCTATTGAATTTAACTTATCTAATAAGACTACTAGTTTTTGATTACATTGTGTGATTGTGTGTTCTGGTTCACTAGACATTTTTAAACTTTCCTAAGGCTTCAAGTTTCTCTTGCGCCGCTGACAGCTTTTCAAGCTGCGTGTCAATTGATTCTAGTATTTCAGGGTGTTCCCCAATTCCATTTGGATTTCGCAGATATATTTCTATATTTGCAAAGCACTCGGCTATTACTCCTTCATACTTCTTTTTTAATGCTTCTAATATTATTGCTCTCATCTTTCTATTTTTAATAAACTCCCTACATAGCCTCTAACAAATGTATCTCTGTATGAATCAGATAAAACTGGAAAAAGTAATATTGGGATTGTTATAAAACTTCCTACTCCAAATATTATCCATACGATTGGCCACCATCTATAAGATATAGCGTCCGCATCCATTTTACCTAATATTAACATACTAGGTATAAAGATTCTGTACTGCGCGATAAACCATGTTCCTAGCCACATAGCGGCTATTATATCAAATGTTGACTCCATATTGCTCCAAATGCTTTAGACTCCCTAAATCGTAAGATAAAGCAAATGAGTGATATCCCATTTTACTACCATCTAACCAAGGAAATAAAGTATTTGAAGTATCACAAGGTGTCAGTACATATATCTGATATCCTTTTGCTCCATACTTTGTTTCATAATCAACTCTACCCAAGCCCGGCATAGTGTCTTGATAGGTTACTGTATGCTCTCTTTTAATCATAGCAATACAGTTATCCCTAGCTGCCCACACCTTTTCGCCTTCTCGAAACTCGTCAGATACGCATTGTTCTGGTAACATTATATCGGTTTTTCTACTGTAACCTGCTGGTAACTTTTGAGGTATACCAACTCTGTCTATAATAGCTTTCACAAATGCATTGGAACGATACAATCTAGTACTTATCTCAGAGATATTATCTCCCTGTAGGTAGTACTCTATAACTGACTTTATCTCATCACGGGTAGCGCCTTTACCTCGATTCTGGCTCTTACGCTTTTCTTTATGTTCCCAAATTTCAGTATGCTCATCAATGATTCTCTGAAGTCTGGTCGTGTTATACCTGATATTCAGCATCTCGCATGCTTCTTTCTTTGTGATTGGTTCTTCTTGCTCTAGTAATTCTATTACTCTATTAATATTCGCACTATCTAGTTTTTCATGCGACTTCTTCTTTACTCCTCTACTAATCAATGTTCTCTACCTCGCTAATACTTCCGCCATCTAAGACTTCAATGTGTTCTTTTCCGTATAACATAATAGCATAATGGATAATTTTTAGTAAGTCTGCTGGATTACTTCCATTCTTCTTTCCGTATCTCTGAGCATATTTCATAACATTGCCAAGACAAAAACCTGTACCATGCTGACTATCGAAAATGAACTCAGTTGCCTGAATATTTCCAACAGCATAGTGCTGTTCATACGTCTCGTTTATATACTTATAAATAACCTCTAAGGCTACCTTCTCATTAAATTTGTAATCTATCTTATCTTTGCTCACTAAACCAAAATCCTATTTGTGTTAATCGTCCTGTTTCTTTTGTTTTTCCATAACCAGCATCTTCAGGAGCATGAAGCATATGTCCATTGTACATAATCATTCTATTGTAACGATTCGCTACATTTAAATGTACCTTCCAATTCTTATCAAAGGCTATAGGGTTGTCCCAATAGTTTTCTCTAATTGGAGGATAGTATCTATCCTTTGCTTCTTCTTTGTTCCTAGTCATCTGGTCATCATAAATCGACCCCTGAGGGTTTTCAAATAGTAGAGTACCTGTTCTGGGTGGTGGATTCGGACTTAAATAGATAACACAAGCCCACATTGTGTACTTGTTTCTTGCTAGAGGAGTCATGCCATCGTCGGAATGAATCCAACTAAATCTATTCTCTTTGTCCTCTAAGCCTAGGTTAAATGCACAATTACTGCCTATTCTAGTGAAGGCAGTTGTTTTTTCGTTTACTATCTGTTGCCAACGATTTCTTAAATACATTCGGTTAGCATGATACCAACCTGTTAAGTGATTTGTTGTTGCTCGTCTGCCTGGGTGGTTTACTCTCCCGCCCGGCTTTGTAGATATACCTGATTTATACTCTAACTCTAATGCTTTCTGTCTGACTTCGTCAGGGTTAGGATAGAAGTCATCAATAACATAAATCATGTCTACTTCTTGAGTAGTTCATCTAGTACGTCAATCCCGCCTTCTATCTTAGCAAGATATTCTTTCTGCCTTTGGAGTTGTCCTTCTAGCACAGATATCTGTTTCTCAATTTCTATCTGCTGCTGCATAAGGTTATTCCTAAGAACATCACTTTTATTCATTGTTTCCATTTTGTCTTCCATTATCCCAATAATCTCATCGGGTAGTCCGAAACTGGTATTATTTGAAGGTTCTGGTTCTCTTGGGGAAGGTATAGTAATCTTACTACCCTCTTCCATTTCTCCTGTCTCCATGTCCCACTTTACATCACTCATTGTCGTCGCCTTGTAGTCTGTAAGCTCGAAGAAGCTCTTGTGAGCCATTTTTCTTAATCATTTTTAAATTTCTACGCAGGTGCATATCATTTCTAGATTTCTCTAGCCATGCTTGTTTCTTGTCGTCGTCCCAATCTGCTGGCATAGTTACTCTCATACCATCAATTTCGTACGCACGAACACCTGAATCCTCTACTATATTCTGTTTTATGACTTCATCTGTCATAGTGTCTCCTAAAAAGAAGAGTCACCCTTGCAATCCTCTTTCGAGGTTCTACATAGTACCAAGTCGTTAGTCCACTTTCTCATTTTACTGTGTTAATTACTTCTATAGCGTTCACACCGCTGCTATTATGTGTTAGACTGCGTGTTCAAGGTCGTCTGTTTAATTGTCCTGCAAGGGGACTCAAACTGCTTAAATCTATATTTTATTATAGTTTTATTTTTTTATTATGTATATTATACATAAAATTTAAAGTTCTGTCAAGAACTATTTTTGACTTCGTATAAGTACTACTTGCTGTTTATCTTATCTTTAGCTGTACCTGCGTATAGTCCGAACCATGCAGCACCTGCTCCTACAACAATCGAGATAAGTCCTGATTGCTCTAGTGTTGGTACTTCCAACTCCATAAACCAGAAAGTACAATAGTATAACAAATACATATAAACTGATAAGAACATTCTAGGGAATATTCTCCATGAGTCTATCATTTGAGAAAACCATATTGCTTTCTGCCATGGATTATCTGGCTCTTTATCATTTTCTAGTGTTCTGATTTGGTCTTTTAATTCCCCAATCTCACCCACCATAGCCATAAACTTTTGAAGGTCTATTTCTACTTCGTTCCTAGACATATCGCCTGAGAACTGTTCACTTGGCTGTGCCATTTATGTCTCCAATCCAATCCAACCAAGGTTCTCTCCACATTTTACCCTGCTTCTCAGGAGAGTGAAAATGAAAAGAAATTGATATTCTTGGGCCTAGGGTATCTACCCTATGATATAGTTTAGGTGGAAGGTATAATAAATCCCCTTCACTTAAATCTACACATTTGTTTACTGTCGCATGCTCAGCTCTACATTCGTTTTCGTACTCATTCATGATGTACCAACGAACTGTGCCTCTTACATGAAACAGAAAGTTAGCAGTAGTATCAGCATGAGTCGGGAAACACCTAGCGTCTTTTTTACTAGACATATAGATATTTGCTTGTCCTCTGCCATAATACTCCTCGAAATGTTCGCATTGTTTCCATAACTTTTTGTTTAGAAACTCGCTCAAAGACAGAACAAATGTACTGCCCTCTTTCCACTTCTTAAAGATATCTTCTTTCTGTAGTTTATACTTAGCCTTTCTATGACAATACTTCCTACCTGTCTCATAATCTATTATTTGACATTGGGGAAATCTATCATGACCACTTAGTCCATAAGAATTAAGATACTCATCTGCTTCTTTCCAACTAAAATAGTCTTTAAACTTATTTTTCTTTGATTTAACTATTAAAAACTTTTTGTCCATGTACTCATCTTCAAATTTCTCCAATGAAAATGGTAGTAATTCTTCTAATCTCATACTAATAATCCTATTATCCAAAACCCTACTAACATGAATCCAAATACTGCTACTTGTACTACTGACATAATTGCTACTTGTTTCATGGGGTGTACGTCTACAATTTTTTCAATCATATCCTCACTAGGGGCTAGGTTAGCAACCTGTAATACTTTTTGTTCTGTTGATTTTTTCATAGAGTGTCCTGCTTTCTACAATATTCCCTCATTTCTGCTGTGGTTATCTTTTTAAAGTCCCATGTGCCACTCCATACAGCTACACTCATTCTATTGCCTTCCCAGACTCCTTCTACCCAATGTAGAGCCATAGCTGAGAACAATACTCCGTCTCCTTTCTTGGCGGGAACTCTTTCTCCTTCGACTACTAAGTCTCCGCCTTGGTAATCGTCATTCAATACTATGGACATACTAAGGTTTCTATCTCTTTTCCAAATCTCTTTTGCTACTCCATGCTTAGGCATAGAAAGCCAGATGGCATCTCTGTGAGCAGAAAAATTATCTCCTTCAAAATAAGACTGTACCCGCTCGGCTGTAATCTTCTCACCACCTAAGCACTTCTGAGCTTTGTCTCTTAGTGTTTGAGGTATAGTAAAACTCTTAATTTCCCATCTATTTTGTAATCTGTCGTCAGGTACTCTATCGCATGAATCAATTATAGACTGACATTCTTCATCAGTTGCTAAGCCGGGAAATAACTTAAATCCCTTCATGGCTTTTCTATAAACCAGATAACTAAACTATCTCTTTGCCCTCCTAGGACAGGCAGAACTTGGTGTTCTAGCTCAGGAGTAAATAGTAGTATATCTTTTTCTTTTAGTTTCATAACTGTCTTTTGTCCTTCCATTACTAAGTCTCCTGCTATTCTATTTGGCATACGAAATTCGAACTCTCCTCCTTCATATTCGCTAGGGGGATTCAATAGAGAGGTTAATGATAATTTTCTATAGCCTCTACCAGAACCATCAGTATGCCACTTATAAAAGTGTCCTACATGATACCTAGCAATTTGTAATATCTCGGGAGTGTAATCAGGATATCCCCAATCGTTTATCCACTCTTCCATTAGCTGTAAGCCTCTGGGCTGTGGTTGTCCTACTCGCTTTGCTCGTTGAATATATCTACATTCTGTCTTTCTGAAGTCTGGTTGTAGACCCTTCCCAGTTATTCCTTCCATTCCCAAGTGAGTATCAAAGGTACTTCTACATATATCGTAAACTTCTTGTGGGAGTCCTTCCTCTAGTACTTCTATCATATGTCTACTATATCTTGTACTTTGTATGCTGTTTCCCATAGTAGTTGAGCAATCTCTTTTCTCTTGTATGGAGATTTACCATGTGGTGAGTACTTAGGGTGCCATGGCTGGCTACTTAAAGAGGTAAAGTGTAAGTGCCAAATATCATCAATATCGTACGACT
>Ga0257110_1000466_pt1 | contig 19685 bp, 21 predicted proteins | sample LP_taG_7_FD_190184 | JGI IMG/M metagenome (GOLD analysis project Ga0257110, IMG submission 190184) | Marine microbial communities from Northeast Subartic Pacific Ocean, Canada - LP_J_2015_P26_10m | ecosystem: Environmental > Aquatic > Marine > Oceanic | place: Canada: Northeast Subartic Pacific...
ACCCCAATCGCCAACAAGCCATAAAGCCCGGTCCGCTCAAGCAACTTCCCTTGATTGTATCCTCCCAGAAAATTCTCTCCCAGAATCGCTGTCGCGACGTAAATCATAATCAGGGTGATCAGGATACCTTTGATTTTTTTCATCTTATTCTGCTTTGTTAATGTTCCCACCCGTCGCCAATTCCATGATGGCCTCTTCACTAAAATTTTCTCGAGCCAACTCGCCCGTAATCCGCCCTTCGTGCATCACCAAGGTCCGATCTGCCATCCCCATAATCTCTTCCATCTCGCTAGAGACAAACAAAACCGCCATTCCTTCGCGCGCGAATTTTTCCATGAGCAAATAAATCTCCTCTTTCGCCCCAATATCAATACCGCGCGTTGGTTCATCGAGGAGTAAAACCTTGGGCTTCAGCGCCAACCACTTGGCCAGAACGATCTTCTGCTGATTTCCTCCCGAAAGAAAACGGGCTAACTGCCATGATCCCGGCGTCTTTACACTGAGAGCCGATGTCATATCAGCCACCAACTCCTCCTCCTTATCAGTATTCAAAAAAGGACCTTTGGAATCACGACGAAGCGAAGCGAGGCTCATATTTTCCTTAACTGCCATATCGAGAATGAGACCTTGTCCCTTCCGGTCCTCCGGCACTAAGGCAAGCCCACGCCCCAGCGACTCTCTCGGCGACCGCGGCAAGCCGCCCTTTCCTGCAACTAAAACATCACCGCCAAGCGCAGGTCGGGCTCCGAATAAAGCGGCCAACATCTCACTCCGCCCAGCTCCAACCAAACCAGCGACTCCCACCACCTCACCAGCTCTCACCTCAAAGTTTAATTCATTTTCCCGGTGCTCCATCGAGCGCAACCCTCGAACCGAAAGCACCACTTCGCCTAGGTCATGCTCCGTCCTTTGATAGAATTGCGAGACCTCACGACCAACCATCATACGCACCATCGCATCATGATCGACCTCATTCCTTTCAAGCATTCCAGCATTTTCTCCATCACGAAAAACCACCACCCGATCCGCCAACTCCTTCACCTCACCCAAGCGATGAGAAATGTAAATCACACTCACCCCTTTGTCCCGAAGATCGTGAATCACTTCAAAGAGCCGCTCGGACTCGCGTAGAGATAAACTCGACGTCGGCTCGTCCATGATGATGACTTTAGCATCGGTCGACAGCGCCTTCGCAATCTCGACCAATTGCTGTTTCCCAAGTGTCAATTCACTCAGCAAAGTCTCCGGCGACACCTCAAGACCCACCATCTCCAAAACCCGTTTCGACTCCCGTTCGATCAACCCTTGGTCGATCCAACCAAATTTCCCAGGCTCGCGTCCCAAAAAAATGTTGGCTGCCACTGTCAGGTTTTCCGCCAAATTCAACTCCTGATGAATCAGCGCAATTCCCGATTTCTGAGCATCTTGAACGCCTGAAAACCGAACAGCTTTTCCCTCCACCAACAACTCGCCCTCATCCGCAGGCTGAACGCCTGCGAGGATTTTCATCAAGCTACTCTTTCCCGCTCCATTTTCCCCGATTAGGGCCAAAACTTCCGAAGGATACACCTTCAAGTCCACCCCCGAAAGAGCCACCACCCCGGGAAAGCGCTTCGTGATTTTTTGAACCTCCAGGAAAGGTTCCCCCATTACTTTCCAAGCTTTGAATTCAGATCACTCCAAAAGACATCCACGTTATCTTTACGGATTTGGCGCGCTGGAATGTCTACAAACTTGTTCTCGGGAATGACTGAGGTATTGCCCTTGGAGAGAGCATCAAGAATCTCAATGGAGCGCTTCCCATACTCATAAGGGTCCTGCACAACAGTGCCGTACACCGAGTCATTCTTAATACCTTGGAGTGTAACTTCATCCTCATCAAAACCGATTACCTTAACCTCTCCAATCCTTCCGGCCTGCTTCAAAGCCTCCAAAATGAGAGGGGGATTGTATGCAAAGAGCCCGACCATGGCATCGACTCCTTCATGCTTCGTAAGCATATCTTCAACATTGGCCTTTCCTTTCGCGCGATCAAACTGGTCGGTCAATGTTGCCAAAACAGTATACTTGGCGCCGATCTGTGACTGGCCCGGGGCATCATAACGACTAGCATCTTTCTCGCGGCCAAGCAGACAATCAATCACGCCTTGCCTGCGGCGTTTTGCGTTATCTTGCTCAAGTCGGCCAATAAAGAGAATGACCTCTCCTCCTCCAGGAATCGCCTCCTTAACCAACTCACCACACATCCAGCCCGCATCGTAATTATCCATCCCTACGTAAACCTGACGTTTTGTGGTGGGGGCATCAGTGTCCATCGTGATCAAAATCGAATTCTCTGCAACCTCATCAAACAAACCCGCCTGATTGATCGGATCGATGGCTGCCACAGCAATTCCATCGACTCCCTTGGCCAGCAAATCCTCAAGCTTTAATTTCTGATCGTCGCCGGAGGACGGCATCAGCACTTCCACATCTACATCCAGTTCTTTTCCAGCATCTTCTCCACCTTTTTTACAGATATCCCAAAACGAAGCCACTCCAGTGGTGACCAGCGCGTAGCTCGCCTTCCCATCTTTCTTCTCTCCACAACCAGAGAATGCAAACACGCCAAATGCCACTGTGCAGGCCAAAAACTTTTTCATAAGGAGAAGATAAAAACCTACCACCCATGGCGGGACCAGAAGAAAAATGCTAAATACCTTCAGATTCCACCTCCTAAATTAATTTAGAAGTATAGAGCCTTCTCTGACCAAAGAAGCATCCAGTTTCTGCATCTAGATCACAAACTTCCCGACTTCTTTTTGAATTTATCAATACCCTACGGGAACGAATATCAGGCCTAAGCCTAAAAATGAGTCACCTAAACTGGCCCGCTTCCTTGGAAAAATGATAATCCGCGATGGCAAGGCGGTCGGTGACGGATTTCTCATCCAAACCATGGGTTTTACAGAGATCATCAAGCGAGCTTGCGTTGTTACGCAGCTCAGTGTTGATAAGACCAACGAGAAGATGCGGATCCATCGTTTCGAAGGATTTAAGATTCATAACGAGGCAGTGAATAAGGCTGAATCGGGTTGACAGCGAGCGCTTTTTCCGGCTAAACCCCGCCCGCGCGGCGTCGGAAACGTCGCACCCCGAACTTTAAGGGCATCCCATGAAAAAAGACATCCATCCCGATTACCATCCCGTAATCTTCCAAGACATGACCTCTGGTCACCGTTACATCACCCGATCCACCGCCAAGTCTGACAAGACCGAAGAGATCGATGGTGTTGAACATTTCGTAATTTCGATGGGCCTCACGGCCGATTCGCACCCCTTCTTCACTGGTCAGAGTACCTTTGTGGATACTGAGGGTCGCATCGACAAATTCCAAAAGCGTTTTGGCACCGTGCGTCGGGCCAAGAAGCCCACCCGGGCCCAAGATTAGAAACCTTCATTTCTCTTCTCACACTTTCAAAAAGGCGGCTCTTCACGGAGTCGTCTTTTTTGTTTAAACTTCCCCCATGGACGAAGCTGTTGAAAAACTCCTCCCCGCCGTCGAGGAACAATTGAAGTCGCCCGAAACCCCTTACGTGCGGGAGGCATTCGACCGCATCCTCACCGAGCCTGATATCGAGGAGGAAGAGGCCAAAGCGATGATCGCCTTTTGTCTGGCCGACGAAGTCGAGGCCATGATGGCCGATAAACGCGATTTTGATGGCAGCCGCTATGAAATGCTTCTTGGACTCCTTCCGGTGATGCCCGAGGGAAAATAGGCTCATCGTTTCTTTCCCCCTGCATTTCGTTTTTCGACTCCCTCACTTCGCACGAAACCCTTGGGTCCTGAGCCTATTTGAGGACAGAAAAAGGATAAATATCTCTAAATGATTTACAACTCTCGGTTCTCGACGAGAACCAACCAACGGATAATTTGAGCTACCAACCATCCAAAGTCATTCAATGACCCCATAAATTGCTCTTTCTCCCGCGGAAATTCCATCCTAAGATCCTACCTTCATGGGCATTTTTGACAAACCACGGCTCAAGCGCGCTTCGAAAGGAAGAGACAACCTTCCTGACGATCTCTGGACCAAGTGTCCCGATTGTGGGGAATTGCTGCACACCTTGGACCTCGAGCAGAACGACCTTGTTTGCACCAATTGTTCCCATCACTTTCTCATGGGCGCCTACGATCGTTTCAAGCTCATTGCCGACGAAGATACATTTGAGGAAACTGAGACCAATCTCATTTCTACAAACCCACTTGGCTTTTCCCACTATTCTCAAAAAACCGAGCTCCTTCGAGCAAAGACCGGACTCAAAGATGCCGTGGTCACCGGGAAAATGAAAATCGGAGAGAACCCAGTCATGGCGGCAGTGATGGATTTTAAATTCTTTGCCGGCTCTATGGGTTCGGTAGTCGGCGAAAAAATCACAAGAGCCATCGAACAAGCTACGGCCGAAAAAAGAGCCATCTTGATTTTTTCGTCGTCATCAGGAGCACGCATGCAAGAAGGTATCCTCTCCCTAATGCAGATGGCTAAAACCTGCGGAGCGCTCGCTCTTCATTCCGAGGCGAAACTACCCTACATTTCTATTTTCACTCATCCAACCACCGGAGGAGTGACTGCATCTTATGCAACGATTGGCGACATCAACATTGCCGAGCCTAAGTGTATGATCGGCTTTGCCGGACCGCGTGTGGTCAAGGAAACGACCCACCAAGACCTGCCTCCCGGCTTCCAAACAGCCGAGTTCATGCTCGATCACGGTTTAATCGACGCTATCGTACAGCGCCGTGATCTCCGCCGAAAATTGTCGCAATATCTGGACTACACGATGCCTCAAAGGTAGGAACTAAGGCCGTGCCAAAACACGGGGATTACTAGTGTTACCATAACGATCCACCGCACTCACTGCGATCGCATCGGGCATCCCTTTGAGAGTGACCTTTGCCCCACGGGCGGCCATAATGAATCGCCATGTCCGCCCAACCCGCACCTGAATCGCATATTGGGAGCAACCTGGCACCGATCGCCACTCAACATTTAGATTCCCATTTGATCCTTTCGCTAGCACGTTCGGGGTCTGTGGAATATTTCTGCTCGACCAAGGCATTGGAGGAACCAAAGCAGGCTCCTGATAGAATTTTTTCACTAGGTCGTTACTGATTCCTCCTTTGTTTGTCATTAGAGATTTCATGCTCCAAAAAACGTGCCCAACGTAATTTTCACCAACCGTTCGAGTGAGGGAAACTTGATTTGCAATCTCGCTGGACCGGCGTCCAGGATCTTCACTTGAATTAATCCGAGCCGAGGCAATTCCAGGCCAAACCGGACGAGTCCCTTGTGATCGCCACCAAGCAATTAGGCGACTAAAACTCTGAGGGCTCTTGATGCGCCAATAAAGTTGGGGCGATAAATAATCACACCAACCTTGCTGCAACCACTTTCGCGAATCAGCCGCTAAATGATGATAGGCATCAATTGTTGCCGTGGTTCCCGCCGGAACTCCCGGACGCCAGATTCCAAACGGACTAATACCAACTCGAACCCACGGTTTCTTGGCCTTAACCTTGGAATACATGGCTTTCACAAACCCATCCGACGCCGCTCGACGAGCTGCTGGAGTCTTGCCATCTGGAAAGATCGGTCTTGCACGCCCTTGCGAATCAACGTCGGGATATGGATAAAAATAATCGTCAATGTGAATGCCATCAACATCGTATCGATTGACGACATCCAAAATTACCGAGAGTGCTCGTTGCTGAGTAAAAGCATTAGAAGGATCCATCCATTTGTAGTTTTTGAAGTCGCGAATCACCGAGGGGTGAGTCTTGATGACATGATTTCTTGCAGTGGGGATCTTACTGTTAGGCAGCGCACGAAATGGATTAAACCAAGCATGAACCTCTATCCCTCGAGCATGTGCCTGCTGGATACAATATGCCAATGGATCATAACCCGGAGAGACGCCTTGGGTCCCACTGATCCAGTGACTCCACGGCTCGAGCCGAGATTGATAGACTGCGTCAGCATTAGGCCGCACCTGAAAAATAATCGCATTCATTTTCATCGATGCCATTCGATCGAGCATCGCTTTCATTTCAGCCTGCTGGGCACCCGCATCCATTCCTTTCCGCGAAGGCCAATCAATATTATAAACACAAGCGACCCAGGCCGCCCGAAACTCTCGAGGCACCATTGGTGCGACTTCGTTGACTACCGAGTATTTCTCGGCTTGCGAAAGCCCAGAAAACAAAAGGCACGAAATTATGATTCGAAAGGTCACGCCAAATCGTTGTCAGGCGGCAAGATTTCTCAAGAAAAAAGCCTATTTGATATCACTCAATATACTTACCGCTTGATCTGCCTCAATGAGTCCGAAGTTATTACCTTCTCAATGAGCCAGCCTTGGTTCACATATTTTAATTCATGGGTAATACACTCTAAGCGGTCCTCTGGTTCATGGGTGATATAAAGAATCTGGGTCAAATTCGTCGACGCAATCCGATCAATTACACTTAAAACTAGGGAACGATTCATCAGGTCTAGCCCCTGACAGGGCTCATCAAGGACAAGAAGCGGAGGACGTTTCACCAATGCTCTAGCGACCAACAGAAGGCGCTGCTGACCATAGCTGAGAGATCGAAACGGCCGATCCGCCCACGGAGTCATTCCTATCAGCCCAAGCCATTCCCCTGCCATACGCCAATGCTCTGGACTAACATCTTGATAAATACCAACACTATCGAAAAAACCTGAGGCAACGATTTGTAGCGCATTAAAACTCACACGATGTTGTTGGTGAAGTGATGGTGAAACGATTCCAACATGGCGCTTAACGTCCCAAATAGATTCACCTAATCCGCGGCGTAATCCCATCACGGTCACATCATTTGAATAGCACTGTGGATGATCACCAGTGACCAGATTCACGAGCGTCGATTTGCCGCATCCATTTGGTCCGGAAATTTTCCAATTCTGTCCACTCTCAACAGACCAGTCAAAGTCAGAAATGATTTCCCTACCACCATGAACCACTGTCACCTCCTTCATGGAAACCAAAGCACCTGGAGGCGGGATAATTGGCTCACCTTCAGGAAGATCCAACTCACTCTCACCAAGACCCATCAACTGCTGAAAAACCTCATTCCTCACCACCTCCTCAAGCGCTCCATTCAAAATCACCCGCCCGTCCTCGACACAGCAGACCTGATCCACCAAGTCTTCCAAATCACTCAAACGATTGGCTACCAAAATCAAATCACGACCTTCCAACAAATCCCGTAATGGTTGACGAAAGGCCTGATCAATCCCATCGAAAGGCTCATCAAGTATGAGAAGTTTAGGATCTTGCACCAACGCGCGGGCCAGCATGAGTCGCCGTCGCTCGCCGGTGGATAGGGTTAAAAATCCTTGATCAAGAATACTGACCAACCCCAATGCCGCCGCAATACCTTCCAACCCTTCTTCACCCGGCCACACCTCTTCGATGAGCTCCCTCACCGAACGACCAAAATCAATCCGGCCCAAGAACTCGCTATCGTCCTCACGAATCTCCCGCTCAAGCAACTCATCTTCGAGTTCGAACGACACCAAGGTCGCCCCGTTTTCTTCAGCTAATTTGGAAGCAAGGGTTGTCTTTCCCGATCCATTCCGGCCGACAATCCCCAGACTCTTACCCGGCCTAACTTCTAATTCACTCACCGTCTTTAAATCGTCCTTGATTAGCTTCCTTCCACACTTTCCAACACGCTATAAATCCGGGTGCAAAATCTTTCGGCACAGCCTCCACCCAATCGTCGATTTGCGGCATCGTGAACCACTCACCATATTCAATCTCCACGCATGGGAATCGAACCTTCCCCTTCGCCAAAGTTGCGTAAAGCCTTACATGCTCCCAGCCTGTATCGGCATGAGCACCCAGCTTTCCGACCTCGCGCACATCATCATTAGCGAGGCCAAGTTCCTCCTGTAATTCTCGGGCTGCACAGTTCTCGTATTCTTCCCCTGCGTCAACATGACCAGCCGCGCTTGAATCCCACAAGCCCGGGCACTTATCCTTTAAACGAGAGCGCTTCTGCAAAAAAACCTCCCCTTTTTGATTCAGAACAAAAATGTGCACCGCACGGTGCTTCAGCCCATCCCGATGAATGATATCCCGTCGCTCGCTTCCCACAACATTATCGTCCTCATCAACAACGGCCAATATTTCATCATCCCCCTGCCCTTCCTCCTTTTCAAAAAACGGGTCCACTTCTCGGGTCAAAGCCACCCAATCATCAAGACTCAACTCCTCGGCCCGCGCGGTCGATGAAAACTCTAGCTTCTCACAAACGTTTTCCCAATCGATATCGTCGGGAAGATTTTTACGTAACTGCTTTCGACGTTGGGCAAAACCTCGCCTCACCAGTTCATCAAACAACCGCCGGTCATGAACTGGCAACTCTGCCTGCCGCGGAGCCAAAGTCATCACGGTTGAGTCGACCATTGGACGTGGGATAAAACAACTTGGAGGGACGACCTTTACTGGCGCTCCCTGCCACTCGCACTGCATTCGAAGAGTTAAAACGCCATAATCTTTACAACGCGGCCCAGCCAAGATCCGATCAATCATCTCCTTCTGCAACATGAGCACCGCTCGCTTAAATGGAGATGGGCCCTTTAGAAAATTCCGAAGAATCGCTCCCCCAGCTGAATAAGGTAAATTGCCAAGAAGCTTCACATTTTCATAAGCAAAAAATGGCCGGACATCAATTCGAACTGCATCGTGATTAATCACTGTAACCTCCGGACGATCAGCAAATTTTTTGATTAAATACTCTGCGAGCCTACGATCATATTCCACTAAGATCACTCGTGCCACTTTCCCTACGATATGCTCCGTAAGAGCTCCAGTTCCAGGTCCCACTTCAACAATGGTATCTTCTGGTTCCAAGTTTAACTGGGCCACAATCCACTCGGCGGTATTTTGATCGACGAGGAAATTTTGTCCCAACTTTTTGGAGGGAATCACACCGGCCTCATCAAGAACCTCTTTCAATTCGCTTGCGGTCACGCTCCGTTTCAATTGCCGGGACCCCGATTGTCCACTAAAAAGGAACCGCTCTGTGACTCTCGCCACCGTTATCACCCTTATTCGTCTTGCTCTAATTCCGGTCTTTGCCTGGATTGCGGTGAAATATGGGCAATCAGTTGATGCAGGTTTAGGAGAGGAATCACTGCGTTGGCTCGCAGTTGCCATCTACACCTTAGCCTCGGCTCTCGACGGACTCGACGGCTGGATCGCCCGACACTTTAACCAAAAGTCAATCACGGGAGCGATACTTGACCCGCTGACGGACAAGGCTCTCCTTATGACTGGCCTCATTACCGCCACCTTTGTGAATTGGGGAACTGATTGGCACCTCCCTGTTTGGTTCATCGTTCTCGTGATCGCCCGGGATCTCGAAATCATCGGGGGGATCTTAATTCTCTATCGTATCAACAAGAAAGTTCCGATTGAACCCCATTGGACAGGAAAAGTTTGCACTGTTACTCAAATGATTGCATTGGGCTGGATCATGTTGAAATTCGATAATATTAACCTGATCTTCCCCACGATCCTGGCAACCTTTTTCAATATCTGGTCCGGATACGAATATTTCATGATGGGGTATCGTCAGCTTCCCGGCAAGACGTGTTCCTAGTTCTTGAATTTTTTACGGAAACAGCCATTTTGCAAGTGTGTCTTTTTTAAAGCTACAAAACCTCAGCACCTATTTCCCTATCCGGGGCGGAGGATTGATTTCCAAACCAACGGAAACCATCAAGGCGGTTGACGATGTCTCCCTTGAGATTGAGCAAGGTGAAATCCTTGGCTTGGTCGGCGAATCCGGGTGTGGAAAATCGACTCTCTCTCGGACAGTGATGCAACTTCAACCCGCCACCAGCGGAACAGTCACTCTCAACGGAGAAGAACTCACCTCTCTTCCAACGAGGGAAATAAGGAACCGACGCCTCGATTTTCAAATGATTTTTCAGGACCCTTATGCGTCGCTAAATCCACGCATGACTGTTTTTTCCACTCTTGCCGAAGCACTTTGCCAGCGTCATCCCCAGCTAAAAAAGGATGAAAGCCTAACCTCCAAAGTGGTCGAACTCATGACTACTGTTGGACTCGACCCGAGGTTCATGAAAAAATATCCGCATGAGTTTTCCGGCGGACAAAGACAACGGATCGCGATCGCTCGCGCACTCGCACCGGAGCCTAAATTGGTTATCGCAGACGAGCCGGTTTCCGCTCTCGATGTTTCCATTCAATCCCAGATTCTCAATCTCCTCCTTGACCTTCGCAATAAACTTGAACTCACCATGATTTTCATCTCACATGATTTGTCGGTAGTTCACTATATCGCGGACAACATCGCCGTAATGTATGCAGGAAAAATAGTCGAATACGGTGAAGCCAACGAGGTCTTCTTAAACCCCAAGGATGAATACACCCGCAAACTTCTCTCCGCGATTCCTCAGTTGAAGGAACAAGCAACTGCATAACATCACAACTCGCATCATTGACCCCGGAGTCTACAAAATTATCCACTTCGTGGGACTCATCCTACTGTTTTTGGGTATTGGCTCCCTTATTACTACCGACCCGAAGAAACCTGCATCTTTCCCTCTGCCTGTATTGATTCACGGAATCGGACTTCTCTTAATTTTAGTCAGTGGATTTGGGCTCGAGGCCAAGCTGAAACTAGGCTTTCCCATCTGAATATCAGCAAACCCTTGATTCTCCTTGCGCTGGGGGCATCAAGCGCATGGTCAAGACGACCTCGCAACAGTTCGAGAGAAGGGCTTCAGCCCGCCGACAGACTTCGAGCGTCATTTCGGCTTCAGTAATTCCAATTAATTCCTTGATAGCTCCAGGGTCGCGGCCGCCATGACCTGGATAGAGAACGACGAGCGAACGGCCATGGTGGACCACCTTGACTCTGCGCTCAATAACCTCAATTGGCTGACTGGATGTCAATCCAACGGGAAAGCCCATTTTATTTAGAATAGCGGCATGATCGTGTCCCCATTTTGCCGCCACTTCCTCAAGCCTCGCCTGGTTGTGCCCATTCAGTTCCTGCATTGCAACGACATCTGCTGCTTGCTTCTTCATCCAGTTGGCACCTTGCTTAACGGATTTCTTATGATTGAACCCATATAGCACATTCCAATTCACTACCTTCAAGGTCTCTGTCTCCTCTGCCAAGGCACTGCAGCAGAGCAAGCTGGCCGCGATGACCTTCCATGCACCGACAATCATTGCCGTGTTGTTCCTAGGTGTTCTTTCTCTCATCTTGTCTCCTTACCGAACCTTTAGACTCACTCACCCCTGACCTGAGGACGAGCGCGGATTTGGGGATGCGCGACTGAGCGAAGATTAAAACTCCATTCGCTGGGTAACAGTTACTTACTGCGAGTCGTTGAATCATTCTTGGAAAGGTCAACCCGGGTGTAGGGGCTCGAAATATACTGCTAATACCCGTTGACCACTTTTCCATGGTTGCTGAAGAAATCGACGCGGGAAGCCCCTTCCTGTAACGGGATGATGGCGGTCCAGGAACCGGTCTTGGGATCCTGTTCCATATCCGCCCATTGGTCTTCGGGAATCCGCACGTGCAGGAAGGGCGCTGAGCCCGCCGGTGCGCGGTCATACATCCACCAGATGCGTCCGCTTTCCGCTTGGGGCCCATTTTCAAAACGGACCTGAATCTTGAGTTTGTCCCCAATCACCTTATTGCTCGAGGTCAGAGGGCTAAGCAAGGGCTCGCCGCCGAAGAAATGGTTCCAGAGGAAGGCCTGGAGATTTTCACTGTCCGATTCTGCGGTGGGATGCGGCTGCATCTCGTGTCCCCCATTCGGCGCGTGGTAAACGGGCAACTGAGGGTGGTTCTGAGCGCCCCAGAGAATGTCGTAGGCCACCCAGTCATGGGTTCCCGGCTGGAACAACATATCAACGCCGCGCTTCTTCAACTGCTCCCAATTCTCCGTCACACACACGCTGGTCATCAATCGATCCGTCCTATCGTTTAGCTTGTCCGGGGAAATTCCCGCTTTCCGCGCCATCATTTCCATACCAAAATCAGATCCTTTGATATGGCTCCGATAGAATTTCGCGCGTTGTGCCTCTAGCTCGAATTCACCGGCCTTGACCGCTTCGAAGAAGGTCTCGTTGGCCGCTTTCACTTTCTGCAGTGCGCCCGGATCACTCTTACGAGTCGGCGATGCCCAGGCCCACGTCACACTGGAGCAGGTCGCCGTAAATCGCTCGTCGTTGATCAGAGCCACTGCTGGCGAAATCCCCCTCTTGGAACCGCCCGACCCGGCCACTTTGCCTTTATCAAAATAGTCGACCTCCGCATATGCTGCTGTCGTGGCCCGCATCAAGGTCATCGACCAGATCCAAACGGGCTTGTAGCGCATATTGAGATCTTTCATGAACTGCTTCTTCATTTTCTTTTGCATGCCCTGCTTCCCCGGAATCGTGTTGATGACCGCGACGACCGTCTTCACGATGCCAACGCCATTGGCCAGCAGCTTTGCGTCAAAGTCATTTGGCTTGATGTCTTTGCTCAGGAATTCCACCGACTTATGGCCCGTGATATGAAAGCCCTTCGCTTTGCCCTCTAGAGGCACGATCAGCCGAACCGGAATCCGGTAATCTTGTCCCGGCCACCACTCCGCGACATTGATCTCAACGAGTTTCTGCCGCGTGGCGCCTACGGGATGCCAATCCTGCAGCGTCTTTGCCTCCAAGGTGTTTTCATCGAGAATCTCTTCAGTATTGAAGAGGGGTTTCTCTTCGGCATTGAGCGTTGCGGCAAAGGCCACCATCAGGCCTGCCAGCAGCGGTATAAGACGGATCAGATTCATGCGTATCGTATTCAACCGCTCGACATGGAGAAGGTTGCTAGAAAAATCGAGGTAGATGAGCATGGACTTGGAGTGAGCAGCCCGCTGGATCTGGTGACGGTATGAGCTTCGGGGCCGGAAGCCTATTCCGGAGCTGCGATTGAACCCGCGCAAAACAGCGGAGATGCAGAGGATCCCGGGATCGATGATTGAAGGTTTCCTGGACGAGAGTATCCAAAGGGCATCAGCTTCAAGCCCCGTATTGTTTGGGGGGGTGGGTTAGGCGAGAGGTTCGACGCCTGCGTAACCGAAGCCGGGGCCGGTGAGTGTGCCGAGGTCCAGAACACTGTCACGGCGTTGATAGAGTCCGGGGTGAACTTTGAGGAACTCTGATGAGGCCTTGGGGTAGAACTGCATCGCATTACTTTCAACTCCGCAAATAGTCCCAGCATAGGCAGCAAGAAGGACGTGGGGCACTAGTTTCTTCCTCCAGTCGCCATTTATTTTCGCGCCATCTTTCTCGGAAGCATTGCCGTCTATCTTGGATTTTCAAATTCCATGATTCTTCGCCCATAGGGCGAAGCTAGTAATCTGCCTTTTCCTCTTTTAAAGGAGGTGGCGGCGGCGGTGGTGATACCGTATCTTCTCCACCTAAAGTCCTGAAAACTGCGTCACGCCAAATTTGCTTCCCAGTATTTTCTTCGACCTCATTTTCATCTTCGCTAACGACCTCGACTCCCATCTCGAAGACAAGTCCGGCTTCTCCATTCTTGGTGATCTTATTCCCCTTGAGCGAAATTGCCTTACTTCCTTGATCAAAGAGTATTCCTCCAAGAAAATTCTCATAAACCTGACAGTTAACAATATTAACTCCATTGACCTCCGAAAAATAAAACCCTACTTCTCGATTCTTTTCGCTTCGAGTAGTTTGCACACTTATAGCTCCTAAAGCCCCAATCGCAAAAAGCCCGTTTCGTCCATTACCAATCAAATGAGAGCTTTTTATCGAGCCACTTGCTCCGTCCCAGAAATCAACTCCATGATGTAGATTTTTTTCGCAAGTGACGGTGGATAATTCGACACTGGACGCCTCACCTGTCACTGAAATTCCATCCCACCCAGAATCAGCTATTTTACATAACGACAAAGAGGCCTTACCACCATTCAAAACAGCGATGCCGTGCCCACTGGCACGAATGACTAGAAGATCCTCGCCTTCCATAGATCCGCCATCGATAGCCACGACTGGCGATCGCTCGTCGTCATTCACCAGACCAGAGTGCCGCAAGGTCAAAGATGCCACACGAACACCACTTACATCTACCGGAACAGTGATTACCGCGCCAATATCAGCAGGACATTCAATGATTGTAGCCACCCGGCTTTCCCCGATAATTTGCACCCCATGGGGTATTATAAGCGACTCGTGATAGATGCCCTTTGAAACAAAAACACGATCGTTTTTCTTGGCAACTTTGAGAGCTGCTGAAATCGTTTTATGCTCTTCAGGAACCCTGATCATTTTCCCATAGGACGCCATCTGCTTATAAAGCGAACGATTTTCCTCGGAAGGATCGAGTCGCACCGCTTCCTCGAGAAGGGCAATGATCTTCGGAGAGTAAGTCCCTTCATCCAACGATTTCACCTTCTCCATCAAAACCGCCGCCTTCTTCTTCCGCTTAATGGCCTCTTCCTCAGCGGTCTTGAGACTCATCTCAATAGAGGAAATTCGATTAAATGCAGGGTCAGATTTTCTAAGCATTCCCAATTGGCTTTTTGCAATCTCCCAATTCTCTGATTCCATTGATTTTTCAATCTCAATGACTGTTAACTTCCTGCGAAGTTCGAGGCGACTCTTCTGAATCGATTCGCGAATCGAAGGAACAATGGGGTGCCCAGGCTGCAACTTCCCCACTTCCTGACAAAAAATCTCAGCTTCCAGCAGCTGACCCGCTTCCTGAGCTGATTGCGCATTCGAGATTAAGAAGGCAATTTGCTGGCCCTTCTCCTCGTTACGACCCTTTTCAATTTCAGCAAGAGACTCTTGGATCACCACCTCAGTTGCGCCAGCTTCCTTGAGAAGTTTGATGAAGTTCTTGGCTTCATTCCAGCGACGCTTCTCAATCGAGACCACAAAATTCTCCTGGAGACTTTCAAGGTTCACCACCTCTTTTTGCAGATTTCTTAATTCCAAAAACCCGCCTTTATAAGCATAATATCCGCTTCCACTCAGCAGCCCAAACATAAGAGCAAATATGACAAATCCTCTTTTCCGCTTCTTAGAAACCTTTACGGGAACCGAAATCTGTCGCTGAAAGGGAACGACCTCCGAAACCTTCTTCTTGGCCAGCTCTGCTTCTACCACATTAATCAAGATCCGCAACTCGGCAAGGTCGCGTTCGAAGCTAGCCTTCGCCGCTGAACTCTTTGCACTTTTCGCCATCCAATACAGGCGAATCTCCACTTTGCGCCACCTGGAAAGACCATCCTCAAGACACTCATCCTTTGCGAAGCCAAGCCTCTGGCGCACGGCTTCGACAGTCAATTCACGAGAGGAGATGTCAGACACAGCGTGCAACTTGCCTCATTTAAACAAGTTGGCCAATCTTAAACCCACAGGCTACCAAAGCCCTAACTTTGCATAATAAAGAGCATAAAATCCCATGGTGGCATTCGCCACCCCATGCATTACAACACATGCTAGAAGACTTTTAGTGTAGACCGCAACGGCGTAAGCCAGCGATCCATAAACGACTGCACCGGCATAATCGATGGGAGCATGCGCCAAGACAAATACCAAAGTTACCACCACGAAAGAAAACTTGGCTGGCTTTCCAAAAGGCACTTTCCAGTAGTTGCCGTCCATATCCAAAAGAAAACGCATCAAGAACCCCCGCCAGAAAATTTCTTCAACTAATGCTACTACAACGACAGCCCGGACCATGCGAAAAATTAGGGAGGACCAGTAGGCTGCCGGGTTTTCAAAGACCCCAGGATCAAATCCTTCTCTACGAGGAGCAAGACCAGTAAGCTTCTCGAAAAAACCATCAGGCTTTCCTGTCATTCCTAACCAGTCGTAAAGAGTCGTAGGGAGTAGCCAAAACCCGATTCCAATGAAACCCGCAAAGACTCCAACCCAGACTTTTTTACTCCATTGAAACTCATAGTGTTTCCAAAAAAACGCGAGAACCCCAAAACACGCAACGGTCTGGATCGGATAAAAAAGCTGATCTGGCCAGTGGCGATACCAAGGTGCACGATCATGCTCCCAAAGCATCGCCTCCCCCAAAAATTGATAAATTAGATTGAAAATCATAAAGACCGCAAACGGCACGACATAAGCCAAAGTCCGGTCTTCCCTCCAAATCTTTAATTGATCTTTCATGCCTCAGGACAGCGTTCCAATGTATCGCTCCATCGCATCCATCGCAGCCTTCAAATCATCCATGCCCGTTGCGTAGCAACAACGAAGGAATCCTTCCCCCGATTCACCAAAAGCGTCACCCGGCACAACTGCAACCTGCTCTGCCTCGAGGAGTCCCAGAGCAAAATCCTTACTCGACAATCCAAACCTCCGGATATCGGGAAATACGTAAAAGGCCCCACCTGGACAGTGGCAATCGATTCCCATCCCATTAAGTCTACTCACCAAAAAGTCACGCCTTTGGTGATATTCATTCTTCATTGGAGTATATAAATCATGCCCACCGCTTAAAGCTTCAAGCGCGGCTGCTTGACTAGTAATGGGCGCACATAAAATTCCATATTGATGAATTTTCATCATCGCCTCAATCAGCGAGGCAGGAGCACACGCGTAACCGAGCCGGAACCCCGTCATCGCAAAGGCTTTGGAAAATCCATGAAGAAGAATCGTCCGGTCGCGCATGCCAGGTAAGGTTACAATACTCACATGCTCTTCTTCATCATAACGAAGTTCGCTGTAAATCTCATCACTCAAGACTATAAGATCGTGCTTCACGCAGAGCTTGGCGATCCCTTCAAGATCTTCCCTAGAAGCAACCGCGCCCGTCGGGTTCGTCGGGAAATTTAGCATCACAATCTTCGTCTTCGACGTAATTGCAGCAGCCAGAGCATTCGGTTTTAGAGAAAAACTATCTTCCTTCGTCGTCGCAACTGGCACCGCAACACCATGTGCCATGACGATACTCGGAGAGTAAGAAACATAGCACGGTTCGTGATAAATCACTTCGTCACCGGGATTTAGGAGAGCCCGTAGTGCAAGATCCAGTGCCTCGGAAACCCCTACCGTAACAAGAACTTCAGATTGAGCATCATAGGACACATTGAAAAAACCATCGACGTACTCCGAGATCTTTTCCCGCAAGCTGAGGAGACCTAGATTGGAAGTATAACTCGTCTCCCCTTTTTCCAACGAGTAAATAGCCGCCTCCCGAATCGACCAAGGTGTGGCGAAGTCAGGTTCTCCAACCCCCAGAGAAATCACGTCGTCACGCCCGATTACAAGTTCGAAAAAGTCCCGGATTCCTGAACGTGGAATGGTTTGCAAATGAGTTGCCAATTTGGAGTTTATATCCATCACGAAAATTCCTAGGGGACAACTGGAAGGCGAGATGTATCTACATTTTCACCAAAAATGAATCCCTTCTCTTTGTATGACTTCAGCCTAAAGTGAGTTGCAGTCGAAATTACACCCTCAATCGTACTAAGTTTCTCCGAGACAAATGCAGCCACCGATAACAAATCTTTTCCTTCGACCATTACAAGCAGGTCGTATCCACCGCTGATTAGATAACAGCTAGTTATTTGATCGAAGCGGGAAATCCGCCGAGCAAGACGATCAAATCCTCCTCCGCGTTCTGGAGTGAGTCGAACTTCGATAAAAGCCGTCACGTCATCATCGTCATCCAGAGCGGGGTCGATCATGGCACGGTAACCGCGAATCGTGCCGTCCTCTTCCCAGGCCGCAATCTGAGACGCCACCGCCTCTTCCGTAGAGGAAATTTGGGCTGCCAAATTAGCATCGGACTGTCGCGCATTGCGCCTAAGAAGATTAAGGAGTTGGTTCATATCAGTATTTAAAAAATTAGTCACCAAAACACACCCCAACTGCCCGAGCAGCTTTTACAACTTCAGTGTCGGATTCAACGAGTCGGAGCTCTTCCACAGCCTCTTTGATAGGAACCGAACCGACGTGATAACTGTGATAACTTACCATTTGCCCAAACTTACCTTCACCGGCAAGTTGTGCGGCCATCACGCCAAAACGAATCCCCAAAATTCGGTCAAGTGGCGTCGGAGTTCCACCCCGTTGAATGTGTCCTAAAGTCGTGGAGCGAGTCTCTTTGCCAGTAAGCTCACCAATTTTTTTGGCGACCTGCTCACCAATACCTCCAAGACGAACTTCACCACCACGATTGTCATCTACCGTCGCAAGATGTCCTTCGGGGTTTTTGGCGCCCTCGGCCACGACCACCAGCGAACTTGTGTAACCCATTGCTTCGCGCCTCTTGAGGTGCTCTGCCACTTTTTCGTAAGTAAAAGCAATCTCAGGAAGAAGAATGACATTTGCTGCTCCAGCCATTCCGCCCCACAAAGCAATCCAACCAGCGTGACGACCCATGACCTCTAGAACCATCACGCGTTTGTGGCTTTGAGCCGTGGTGTAAAGTCGGTCAAGGCCATCTACCACTGTGCTTACTGCACTATCAAAACCAAAGGTCATTGAGGTGGCCTTGAGATCATTATCGATCGTTTTGGGCACCCCAATGATAGGCCAGCCTTGCTCGTAAGTTGATTTGCGGTTGTCAGTGATCCATCACCGCCAACGACTACCAGAGCTCCGATTTCAAGCTGATCCAAGGTCTTCTTGGCTCGATCAACGATTTCCTGGGGTACCCGGGCAATATCGCCCTCCCCAACCTTTGCCGCAAAATTCCCCTTATTAGTGGTTCCAAGAATGGTGCCACCCTGCTTAAGGATCCCCTCAGTATCCTTAGGATTTAGAAAGGTGAAATCTCCCGGAGGAAGAAGTCCTTCAAAGCCATCTCTGAAACCGATGGTTTCCCAGCCTTTAGAAGCCGCGGCACCAACAACTCCGTGAATAACTGCATTCAGCCCTGGGCAATCGCCCCCGCAATTAAGAATTCCAATTCTCATGATTTAATGTATGTGTGAAAGTTTTTCGGTTCATTGAGGCTTAGTAACAATGAGTAGCTCGCGGGCCTCCTGCACAGGTTGTCCCTGCAGTTGCCAGTTGTCATAGGCAGCCCACCCCTGATTGATCAAGATTTGCGTGATGCCCCATTGATCCGGACTCCCAAGCGTAAGAGTGATCAAACGACGTCCTGTCAGCTGAGTCCCTCCGGTTGGAAGTTTACGAACGATAGGCTTCTTTTCCGAACTTGTTGCCGCACATGGCCCCGATTGTGGTGTGATTCCACTTTTAATTCCATTCACATTCCCACGACCGATCATCGCGTGAGTGTTACGAACCTTAAAAGACCGTTTTTGATTCGCGCGAAAAGATGAAATCGTCCGTTCGGTCTGCTTTACGTAAAACTGAAAACCTGGATTGCGCATCGCGTAAATAGCCAAACGCGCCATATCGCGAGCAGTCGAAATCCCCTGCGACCTTCTCACATCCATCCCATGTGGATTGACAAAGCGAGTCTGCTGCATCGCAAGCCCACGGGCGAGGTTGTTCATTTCGGTCACGAAAGCTGCCTCGGGTGACACCCCCCCAGAACGGCTCTGAATTGAGCGTCCCGCATGGTCGGCAAGGGTAGCGGCGGCCACGTTATCGGAACCCAAAAGCATTGAATACATCGCCTCTCTCAA
>Ga0257110_1000467_pt1 | contig 19684 bp, 21 predicted proteins | sample LP_taG_7_FD_190184 | JGI IMG/M metagenome (GOLD analysis project Ga0257110, IMG submission 190184) | Marine microbial communities from Northeast Subartic Pacific Ocean, Canada - LP_J_2015_P26_10m | ecosystem: Environmental > Aquatic > Marine > Oceanic | place: Canada: Northeast Subartic Pacific...
TTTGGATAGAATTTCTGGGACTTTAATTTTATTTTCAATATCAAAACCAAAAATTGTAGCATTTTTAAAATAATCATGCCATAATTTTATACTACCACCTTCTAAAACTCCAATCTCTAATATATTTTTTGCAGTATTTTTTAAAGGAGATAATAACATATCATAAACAGGTAAATAACTATGAACAGTATTTTTATCTGTGTATGCAAAGCCTTTTCCTAATTTGCGATAATTTTCAGCTAATTCGACTAGTGTCATTATTTATTATCGAGTTATTCATTCTTAAATTCTAACGAAATTTTTTGAAATATATTTCTAATATCTGAGAGACTATTAACTAATAATCCAATAATATCTGTTGGAGTAGTGGGACTAGTAAATCCTAGACGTATATAACTTTTATCAATATGAGGATGAGGTTTTCTAAATCCACAATATGTTAATAAATTACTAGAGCCTGGATTATTATTATAATGTTTTGTGTATAAAACATATTCTATCACTTTCCCTAATGTGTAATCTTCACCTTCAAGTAGAATATCAAAACTATGAGGAATTGTTGTATTAGTAGGTGTAATAACATTTTCTTGAGTTTGAATTATTTCCAAAAATATACGTAATTTTTTCAACATTACATCAGCAGCTTTGGAAACAATTGTCATATTAGACATTGGTCCGATTGTTTCTACAATAAAGTTGAAACTGTCTTCTTTAATATATCTTTTTGCTTCTAATAAATCCCAATCTTGTTTTATAGATTCAATATCTTTTTCACCCAAAGCTTTAAGCTCCTTAAATTTTTTTGTCCAAGCCTCATTTTTTTTGATATCATCTAGTGTCGCTCCATAACTACAAGTGGAAACAATATTAAAAGAACTATTTTCTTTAGCTGTTCCAATATCTAACATAGCAATAAGTTTAAGATGTTCGCCTCCAATTTCATCGGAAATTTTAGGACGAAGTCTTGTAATATCAATAAAATACCCTGTTATAGGATCAGGAGGGAATATTTTTCGTGTTTCTTCATCTGATAAATATTTGTCTATTTTAATATTTTTTATTTTGAAATCCTTAGATGTAACATAAATAATCGTATCAGTATTATTAATAACATCTAATTCTACAATATAATCTTCTTTTGGAAAATCCATATCAGTAATATGGATAGGAATACAACTAATTCGTTGCTTTAATAATTCATTATTAAGACGAGTGGTATTGATTTTAAAATTAACTTTATTTTCATTATAAGGTGTTGTTCTAAAAACAAAGGTTTCTATTTCTGATAGAATTATTCTTCTTAATGCATTAGCAATACTTACATTTACACCTGCTATTTTGAATTTTAAATAATTATCTTCTTCTGTAAGTTCTGTTATTACTGGGTCCATGTTTACTATATTATGTTGATAGATTATTAAATCAATTTTTATTAAAATAAGTTAAAATCTAATTTTGTATATTAGTAGAATACTATAAATGAGTTCTATACTTTATTATAGTAACTATTGTCAAAACTGTAAAAATTTACTACAATCTTTATCTAAATCACCAATTAAAGATGAAATACATTTCATATGTTTAGATAATAGAGTTAAAAAACCTAATGGAGCTACTTATGTTATATTATCTAATAATCAAGAACTTTTATTACCTCCTACAATAACAAAAGTACCTGCTTTATTATTACTTAATAGAGGACATCATGTCTTATTTGGACAAGATATTAATAATCATTTAGAACCAAAAGAAACAGCTTTAAGTAATGTAGCTACTCAAAATAATGGAGAACCTTTAGCATTTTCATTAAATGCTTCAGGATTTGGGGTTGCTTCAGATAATTATAGTTTTTTAGATCAAGGTTCTGACGAATTATCTGCAAAAGGAAATGGAGGAATGCGACAACAACATCATTACGCATCACTTGAACAAAGTTTTATGATTGAAACACCACCTGATACCTATGCTCCAGATAAAATAGGTCCGGTTTCAATGGAACAACTTCAGCAAGATAGAGATAAAGATATTATAAGAAACTGATATTGAATTATTATTTAAATAAAAAGAAATACATAGTATTAATGAATAGAACCCAAATTTTGCGAGCGTTTAATGATCATTTTATTGAACTGATTGAAGATATCGAGAGGGTTTTCCCTAATAATAATGATATTAAAATATTAAAAGTATCACTTAACAAAGCGCGAAAAATTAATCCTCGTGTAATATTGACTGTTATTAAGACAAGAATACTAGACAAATATAGAGAGAAAATAGAAACTGAAGATCTAAGTTTCTTTATTGAGAAAGATTATACAGACGATTTATCGGATACTAGTAATAGTTCAATGATTATTGATAAATTAGAAGAAATACGTAATTCAATTCGTGATATGAGTGATGATAATAAAAAAAAGGTTTTAAGATATTTTAAAAATCTTACAAAATTAGCCGATTTATATAATTAATATAGTTTAATTTAAAAATAAGTATTTAAGATTAAACTATACAATGTCAGAAAATGTTAATGAACAAACTGAGGGTCACGAATTCCAAAATGTTATAACAGATTTTATTAGAGATATTGTTAATACCTTTCCAGAATTAGAAACAACTTTAGAAGATAATCTTAAAATTATTATTAGTGAAGATGAAAACAAACAAGAAGCATTCAATAAAATACATGAATATTGTAAGGGGGCTTATCCTCAAAAATTCTTTGATATTTTATACCAAAATGAGACACTATTTAATGGCGAAACACCATTACATTTTTTACCAGGAATAGATTTTCAAAAATTATGGAAAGAAAATATTTCTGAAAAAACTCGTAAAACGATATGGAATTATCTACAACTAATTTTATTTACGGTTGTATCAGACGTATCAGATAGTAGTTCTTTTGGAGATACTGCCAAATTATTCGAGGCAATTAATGAAGATGAACTTAAAAGTAAACTAGAAGAGACTATTTCACATCTACAAACCTGTTTTGATAGTAGTGGAGGAGAGATGGATAGTTCTGGTATTAATTTAGAAAATTTACCTAATCCTGAAACTTTGCATGAACATGTAAATTCTATGATGGGAGGAAAATTAGGCCAATTGGCACAAGAAATTGCTGAAGAAACAGCAGAAGAATTTAATGTTGATATGAAAGGAGAGTCTGATGTTAATGAAGTATTTCAAACTCTTTTAAAAAATCCAACAAAATTGATGGGATTAGTAAAAAAGGTGGGAAGTAAATTAGATGATAAAATTAAATCAGGTGATATAAATGAAAGTGAGCTACTAGCAGAAGCAGGAGACATGGTTAAAAATATGAAAAATATGCCTGGTATGGAAAATATCCAATCTATGTTAGGTAAAATGGCTGGGGGTGGAGGTAATAAAGTTAATATGGGGGCAATGCAAGCTCATTTAGATCGTACAATGCGTCTAGCTAAACAAAAAGAACGTATGAAGTGCCGCGCGGCTACAACCAAAGCTGAACCAGATTTAAATATTGATCCTGCGGCTTTGGCAGCAGCTGAAAAAATGGCACTAGAACTTTTAGAAGAGGAAGAAGGAACTACAAATAATATGAAAAATTTTGTGTTTAGAACTGGTGAAAAATATGAACAATCATCACGACAACAAGCACCCAGTCAAACTGGTAAAAAGAAAAAGAAAAAAAATCGTAAAGGCGGTAAATAAAATACCCATGATTATATATAATGGGTACTACATTTTGGTTAAATGATCCATCGATATTAATAAAAAAAAAAGATATTTTTAAATTATGGCCATTAGAAGATATGGATAATAATGATAAATTAAATGCTATAACCAGATTGGTCATAATTTTTACTATTTTAGGCTATTTAGTAACTCAGACATCTAAAATATTAGTTACAGGAATTGTCACTTTAATAGCCATTATTATTTTACAACGAGCTAATTTTTGGAATACAAATAGAGAAAATATTACAAAAGCAAGTAAAGAGGCATTTACCAACCCAAAATATTATGAAATAATTCGGGATAAATTTACTGAACCATCTATTAATAATCCAGCAATGAACGTCTTATTACCACAAATATCTGATGATCCTAAACGCAAAGAGGCAGCTCCAGCCTATAATCCTGTTGTTGAAAAAGAGATGAATGATGCAACTAAAGAATTTGTAACTAGCAATTTTGATGATCCTGAAATAGATAATAAATTATTTAAGGATTTAGGAGATAATTATATATTTAATAATTCAATGTGGAATTGGTATGCAACACCAAATACAACAATTCCAAATGATCAAGCCGGATTTGCTGAATTTTGTTATGGTGATATGATTTCATGCAAGGAAAATAATGGAATGGCCTGCCAACAAAATATGCCTCCTCACTGGATAAATGGAACAAACTAAGATAAGGTTAAGGAGAAAAAAATATCATACCATTATATAATGGCTGCTATATTTGATTATACCTTCCATCAAAAAACAAGAATAGGTGATGATTCGTGTGATCTTAGTCAACAAAATGTTCAAAACTCGCAGGCCGCGACTTACATGTTAGATAATTTTCGTCCGGCTTGTCCGATGACTAATGCTATTACTTTTGCTACTAGCCAACCAGCTATTAATTTTACTGGAAGTCATCAAGTAGGTATTAATGGTTGTAATATTGATAATAATTCTAAATTAGGTATTACTCCTATTACAAAACCTAAATGTAGAATTAGTCTTCAAGAACGTCCATTTGCAACAGTTCCTTTTTTAGGTCGTGGCAGGAGTAATGTTCTTCTTGAAGCTCAATTACAACAAGGCGATTATAACATTAATCGTAAAAGTGTAACACCCGATAGTGAAATTTGCTATGGAAAATTATCACTAACCCCAATGATCCCTACTCTTAAGGAAACTGTTACTAATCCTGCTAATTTAATTGAATCATCCGCCGCAGAAGGTTGGATTAGAGGTGGTCTCCCAGCTAGGGAGCTTACTCGTGATCAAGATTATATTAATCAACATACTAAGACACAGTATATTTAAAAATACTTAGAAATATATACATTATTTTTACTAATAATGTATGTAACTGATTTTATTTGTACCTATAATAAACACGAGCTTAGTGACCAAAATACTATATATCAAGAACAATTTTTACAAGCTTTTGGAGTAAAAGAATGGAATGATGATATTATTAATAAATCTACACTTGAACTTTATAATTCAGTTAAGGATAATCAAGATATTAAAGATATTTTGGAAAAAATTAAAAAGAATGAAAAAGATGCGATATTAATGTTAATATTAGGATGTGAAGATATAGACGTTTTCAAATCTTTATTTAGATTTAATTTATTTGATTTAACTCATAGATTACTATGCACACTTTTAACTACAGGTAAAGTAGATAAAAAACATAAAATTAATCTCCTCTCTAATATATAAATATGGCAGCAACTAGAAATAATAATACTCGTGGTAATTATTGTCTTCAACAAAGAGCATATTCTTTAGCACTAGACTATGATTTATATAAAAATTCTCAATATGGTCACGCCTATACACCTGCAATACCAGCCATTGGTTACACACCTAGTCATATGCCCAGAAATACATTGTCAAATAATCCTGTTGAAATTGAATCAACTTTGTTTGGAATAAATTCTACCAATTTAGTCTCACCAACTCCGCCTATTAGACCAAAACTTAAAACAGTACCAGAAATTGAATATTTTGAACGTACTCCAATGATAATGCCACAACCTTTAGTAATGGAAGGAAATCAGCGTCCTTTTCCTGTACCCGAATAATTTAATTATTAAAAAGATTTGTTGTTTATAATTCAGAAGAGCTTCCTGATGGAGTGAGATATGTCCAAATCCAAATGTTTTGCTCCTTTACTATAACTTATGAGAGATAAAAATAATAGCATTACTAATTTGGAAGCACAATTTAAAACTGCTTTATACCGCATTATCACCCTAGAAATTTAAAAATAAATATTTAAATATTTTAGTATAGTATATATGTCTTTTACTCGATTTCATGATGATCCATGTAGAATACAAAAACATTTACAAGAATCAACTGATCCAGGAAGATATATGATAAATGTACCTGGTAATGGTAGCAGACCTTGTTTTATGGAAGATCCTTTTTGTCGTCTTCAAAAATGGGGTGCCAATCTTCAAACTAATCCAATTAATCTTGAAAGTGATTTACTGGGATTATCTAGACCTTTGAATAGAGATTGTGAAAAGAATAATTATAAGACACATTCTGTAAATAGTTTTAAAGTATTATATCCTACTTGTAATCCTACTACAGAACAACCGCGCGCTACTAATCCTGCATGGACAGCAAGAGATTTAGAGCAAGTAAATTGGTCTATTTTACCATTAAATCCACAAGAAAATACTTGTATTCCTTTTCAAAATAATCTTAATACAAGAATTTTAGAAAAGGATTATTATGTAACAAAAGTTCCTTGTGTTGAATCTTCTAGTAATGAAAAACTATATACTCATCGTTTTTCAGGTTTAACAAAACCTCCTACCTCCTTATGCGACGCCACAAATAGTTGTCAAAGTCTATAATTTTTATCCGTTATCATAATGAATAAAAATTATATAATACTATCTATATATAGATATGGCCGAAATAGCTATTCCAATATTAGCACTAGGTGGAATATTTATAATGTCTAAGCACAATGATAAAGATTCCGATGAAACAGAGACTTTTACAAATATGGGAAAACCAAAAAACGAATTAGCAAATGTAATACCTCCTATTCCAGCTACTAATTATCCTAATACTAAACCATTAAATAACCGTTCTCAATATGGTCCAAATAAATATCCACACCCTAATCAATCTGTTGACAAATTCTTTAATTCAAAAATATACGAAACAGTAACAAAAACTAATCCACCTGGTAGTGTAGGAAGTGGAAGGCAACAGGTTATGGGTTTAAATGGTGAGCCCATTAATAAAAAAAATTTTAAGCATAACAATATGGTTCCCTTTTTTGGAGGTAAGATTAAGGGAGCAACATTGCCTGCAGATTCTAATGAAACTATATTAGATAATATGCAAGGTAGTGGTTCGCAAATGTTTAAAAAATGTGAACAAGCACCATTATTTGCACCAAGACAACAATTAAGTTTTCCTAATGGAACTCCTAATATGTCTTCTTTTTTACAATCTCGAGTTAATCCTAGTATGAAGATGTCCAATATTAAGCCTTGGCAGGAAGTAAAAGTAGCACCAGCTTTAGGTAAAGGATACGGCACAGAAGGTGGAGCCGGATTTAATTCAGGTATGGAGGATCGTGATGCTTGGCTACCAAAAACTGTTAATCAATTACGTTATGATACAAATCCAAAAATGACATTTGGTCTAGCTGGTCATCAAGGTCCAGCTACAGCCTATGTCAAAAATTCTGGTGATATTAAAACTCAAGGTAATGTTGAAAAATATGCACCTGACACTTATTATACTGTAGGTCCTCAGCGTTGGTTTACTACTACTGGCCAAGAAAAAGCTCCGACTGTTAGAGGTATTGAACTTCTACAACATCAAAATAGACCTGAAACATCAGAAGAGTATTTTGGTATTAGTGGTACAGAAGGAGAAGCTACTTATGTTAAAGGTCAATATGCTAAATCTCGCAGACCCGAATTAGCACCTACAGATATGCCCGCTGCTTCAGCTAAAGGATCCTGGAAAGCTACACCAAATTCATTTTATTCTCAAAGTTATCAAAATTTGCCTAATAATAGATCAACAACAAGACAACCTGATGAATATGGGGTAGTAAGTGGTGTAAATGGTGTAATGAGAGCTATTGTAGCACCTATTTTTGATGTATTAAGACCTTCTAGAAAGGAAAATGTTATTGGTAATTTACGACCTACTGGAAACGCACACTCATCTGTATCTAATTTACCTGTATATAACCCCGCCGATCGTACAAAGACAACTATTAGAGAAATGACAGAAGGTTTAACTGACGGTAAATTTCTTAATCTTGAAAAACAGGGTGCTGGAGGTTATGCTGTTTCTGAAAATCAACCAGTTATGAATCAAAGAGATTCAACTAGTTGTAGCTATATTGGCGATGCGGGCCCCAATGGATTTAGCGCTGGACAATCGCTAACAGCTGCTTATAATCAAAGAAATAATCCTAATAAAACAATTCCTAGTCGTCCAAATCCTGGAGTAACTCAAATATTCAGCGGCGAAGAAAATGTATGTATTAATAGTAATAGAGGTGATTGTAATGATAGAACAAATATTATAGTAGGCGGTCCTATTGCTGCTCCATCAACCAAAACCTATGGTAAAATTAATACTCCACAATATTACGACCAATGTCAAGGTTGCGATCGTATTAATCCAGATATTTTGACAGCTTTTAAAAATAATCCATATACACAAAGTTTGGAAAGTTGGTCATAAATTATATTAAATAATTAATAAAATTTATGTAAATTTTTATGGTGGAAGATGTGTTCCACCTATAGGACGTGATAATACAGTTGATGACTTCTTCATAGTGACATTATATTTTTCTAGCTGCTTTCCAGATAATGTTTTTTCTTTTAAAAGTTCCATAGCTATCTCATCAAATACTTCTTGATTATTTTTTATAATTTGACACGCTTTTTTATAAGAAAATTCTACTAATTTATTGACTCTGGAATCAATTATTTGTTTTGTTGCTTCACTTAATTTATTTGTACCCATTGCCATCTCTCTCCCTAAAAAGGGTTTTGTCCCAATTGAATTATCATATAAACCTATCATGTCATCTAGTCCAAATTGAGAAATATATTGTCTGGCAATAGAATCAGCACGTTGAAGATCTGCAGATGCTCCAGTTGTAATATCTAAGTTGTTAATATCATCAAACACATAATTATCGTCATAATTTAAAGCTTTAGTATTTGGATATTTATTATATAATATTACTTCAGCTGCTCTACCTCCCAGTGTTACTATTATATTAGCTAATAAAAATTTCTTTGTTGGAAAGCTTTGGTATCGTGATAATGGTGTAGATAATGTATATCCTCCAGCACCAGCTTTATTTCCATTAATCGTTACTCTTTTAACATTAAAAAATTCTTTAAATAAAAGTGCCATTAATGTATGTCCTGTTTCGTGATAAGCAATTAATCTAAGTATATCATCTTCTCTCGTTTCTTCTTTATTTGGCAAGCCTATTGTAATTTTTTCATACGCATCTATAACCGTTTTTGGAGATATTTGTGTTGCATTTTTTCTAACTGAAAGAATAGCTGCTTCATTGGCTAAATTAGCTATATCTGCACCAGAAAATCCACCTGTTAGTATTGCTATATCATCAAATGATAGATTATTGGACACATTTTTATTTCTAAAATGTACTTTACTAATAGCTTTACGACCTATAAGGTCTGGTAGTGGTACATTTATTTTTCTATCGAATCTACCTGGTCTTGTTAATGCTGAATCTAAAATATCTACTCTATTTGTAGCTGCTAGAACAATTATTCCATCTGTTTTTTCAAATCCATCCATGTTAGTTAAAATTTGATTTAATGTTTGTTCTCTTTCATCATTTCCGGTATTTACTCCTGCTCCTCGTTGTCTTCCTACAGCATCTATTTCATCTATAAATATCACACAAGGTGAATTTTCCTTAGCAGCATTAAAAAGATTACGTACACGAGATGCTCCTACACCTACAAACATTTCTATAAATTCAGACCCACTAGCAGATATAAAATTAACATTTGCCTCTCCTGCTACAGCTTGTGCTAATAGAGTTTTTCCTGTTCCAGGTTCTCCTTCTAATAATATTCCTCTGGGTATCTTTGCTCCTGCAATTATATAACGATCTGGATTTTTTAAAAAATCGACAACTTCTACTAATTCTTCTTTTGCTTCATCACATCCAGCTACATCATTAAATGTTACATTTAATTTAGATATATCTGTAGTTTCAGGTTTTTGAAGTAATTGATTTAATAAATTACCAGGCATATTTCCACTAACTTGAGAATTTCGGATAAAAGTGAATAATAAACTTATAATAATATAGACTCCAATAAATTGAAATGCAACTGGTATATTTGAAAATATATTTGTTGGATTTTGATATATATCGAAATTTATATCATTTCCTGTTAATTTATCAATAATAATATTATTCATCTCAGGTATTATTTTCAATAAATGAATATTGTTAAAGTCAATATTTGGACCATTATTATTGTCTACAATAAAAAGTCCCTTTTGCTCATCTAAAATAGTAGCGCTATCAATATTATTAATATTATCAACAAAATCTTTATATGTCCATTCACTACCAATTTTATTACTAGATTGTCTTAAAATTTCTTCTATTACTTTAGAAGGCTTATATTTACATCGCATTGTATTTTTATTAATAATAGATTTATTAATAACAAAACTAGAAACAGTTTGAAAACATAAATATAAAAATGAATGTGATTTCATATTATAATATATTGTAATATTTTCCTTTTATTTCAAGATTTTATTAATATGTTATAATATAATGCTTTGGAAGCAGTATTTAATTGGATTAATGAGTTTCAAATTAAATATGGCACTATCTCCTACATGGCAGGCGGCTAGTAAAATTTTTAAAGAGAGAATTGATGGTAATAAACCACCAGTTTATGAGATAGATTCTATTGTTCCACCAGATACACCTTGTATTCTATTTTTTAGCGGATTAAATTCATTTATTCCAGGTGAAATTTATGAAGAATTTTTAAATAATTTAGCTATTTCAGGTATTTCAGCGTATTCTGCTCCACCAGAAATAGATGTTGCTATAGATCTATTAGATGATTTACTTGATGACTATGCTAATGTAACTGTTGTGGGCCATTCTTCTGGAAGTTTGCAAGCTCTAACTGCTTGTAACAGCGCAAGAAGAGTTAAAAATATTGTTTTAATGGATCCTGTAGATAGTAGTTTTCTTATGAATGATTTTAATGAAAAAGATTTTACACTTAAATATGTAGATAATTTACTTTATTTGAATGCGGCAAAATCATATGAATGGGGACTAGCTCCAACACAATTTAAAATTCCTTTTATTCCAGCTTTTAAATTAACTTCTGATATTATTAAACTAAAAAAGGGTAATTTTAAAGTTATTGAGGCTACTAATTTTGGTCATACAGATATTCTTGATGATGTGTGGTCTAACTCTGTAAATGATATTATGAAAAGTGGGACTGAATCTCGAGATAACGGTGAATTAATAGAGTATCGTTTTTGGTTAAGTAGTATTATTAAAGCTTTTATACTTAATGAAAATATACAAGAAGAAACTTTTGGTGCTGAAGAACAAATTAGTGATGCTTTAGTTGATGTAGGTAAATTATATAATGAAGTTAGCAACAAACTTTCTACAAAAGTATCTCATGCATTTAATTCAATGACACAACATAGAATTAATAATACATCTGTGTTATATCGAAAATATTAGGGTAATTTTATAATTGTTGAATTCATAGCTATAGGAATCACACCTAGAATAGTGTTTTGTACAACATAAACACTATTTATAATATCTCTATCATGAAAATTTGGATTTATAAAAAATAATAAACTAGATAATAAAATACAAAATACACTTAAAGTATTTGAATTTTCTTCGCCTATTAAAATTGGAATTGTTGTTATATTATTATTATTATCTTCTATTATATCTTTAGAATCAGCTATATTACTACTACCAAATAATGTTAAAAATATTGGTAGATAATCTAATGGATATTTTAAAGATGAGTAGTCTCCATCATTTATTACACAAGGCAATAAATAACACGCAGATGTCCACATTACAGCAACATAAATAGGTTTCGATGGTCCCAAATATGATTTAAAATCTTTATAACTAAATGTTGATGAAATAGCTATTAAAAAGGGAATAGTTTCTTGGTTCTTTCCTAATAAATATACTATTATCAAATATACACCTATTAAAGAAAATGTTATTTCTGTTTTATGCTCTCTATAATATTGATATAATTCCTGCTTATCTTTATTAGTTTCCAATAAATCATATGAATCTTTAAATCTATCAAAACCATATGTTAAAAAAGCAAAGGCAAACTGTAAAAATATTATTTCTATTGTAGTTATATCATAACCATAATGTATATTAGTAAATATATTTTCAAATAATAATAATGGAATACCTACCTCCGCTCCCGGAAAAGGATTTTTTAAATTTTTTATTGTTGATGTTCGCCTAGTTATTTGTGACCTAGGAAGACACGGAGCTATAAAAGATAGTATTTGCATTACCCACTAATAGTAGTCAATATTATAATAATTTTATTATTAGTTCATGATAGAGAGTAAGAAGTACAGTTCCCATTTTATCTCCTTCCTGAGCTATGTTTATTAAATATAAAATTAATGATTTACTAATTTCAGAATTTAGATAATTATTATCTAATAAAAAATTTATTGTTATTTGATTTAATTCTAAAGACTGTTCTCCTATAATGTCTATATTCGTTAATAGTGTTCCTGATTCCTTTATTATTTTAACAGCAATATCAGAAGAAATCATTGGTATGGGTTTAAAGGTTATACATTTACCAACCGTAAATCCTAAAATTAATAATATTTTATATAATCTCATATGGATAAATATAATATTATTATAATACTTTATCAACTATATTATGATATGTAGTAAGTATTTGTGAACCTGAACTATCTCCTTTCTGAGCAACTTCAATAAGAAATAATATTATTGGTTTTTTATAATTCATTGGTATATTTTCATTATCCAATAATGAATTTATTATTTCTTTATTTGTATTTAATACAATATGAGCTACCGCATCAGCGTGGGGTAACAATTCTGTTGTACTTTTAACTATTGTTTTGGCAATATCAATTGGAATATGTGGTATTAAGCCTTGACTAAATGATAACATCACCCACAGTATCATTGAAACAAAGCGGAATTTCATATATATATCTTACTATTAATAGTTTTTTTCCAATTAATTTAATTTTAATATGTATTAAAAATGTGTCATAAATTAAAATTATATGAGTTTAGTGCTACATAAAGAGATAAATGATAAATTAGATTATTTTTTGAATGCTGATAAGATTCCTAATATTATATTTCATGGACCTAATGGCAGCGGAAAACGAACATTAGTTACAAATTTTATTGAAAAAATTTATAATAATGATAAGGAAGTTATTAAAACCTATGTAATGAATGTTAATTGTGCTCACGGAAAAGGTATAAAATTTGTGAGAGAAGAACTTAAATTTTTTGCAAAAACACATATTAATTTTAAAGGAACCGGACATTTTAAAACTATTATTATGTCAAATGCTGATAAATTAACAATTGATGCTCAATCCGCACTTAGACGCTGTATCGAGCTATTTAGTCATACAACCAGATTTTTTATTATTGTAGAAGACAGATATAAATTATTACGTCCTATTCTTTCAAGATTTTGCGAAATATTTATACCAGAACCAATAATAAATAACAACAAAGTAAATTTACATAAATATGTTCTAAATGAATGTTTTATAAGCGAAGATAATAATAAAAAAAAACAATCTTGGTTAAAAAAATATATAGAAAAAATTAAAATTTGTAGTTATAAAGAACTTCTTAAAGCATCTATTGTGCTATATGAAAAAGGATATTGTGGATTGGATATAATGAAATATATCGAAAATAGTAACATTAATATGGAAAAAAAATATCAACTGTTATTGGCTTTTCATAAGGTTAAGAAAGAATTTCGGAATGAAAAGTTTTTAATTCTATATATGTTAAATTTTGTTCTTTTACGTTCTGATATCAATTTAGAAAATATGTCATTTATGTAAATAATGGATGATTATTCTCTTAGTAGTTTGAGTGAATCTAAAAACGAATGGTGTGCACGTCTAGTCAATATATTAGCTCCTGCTATTAGTGAAGGACTTAAATCTATATACAGTGAAGCTTTTGAATTATGTGTTCAAAATGATGAAGAAGATAAATATTTAATGACATTCCAAACTTTGCTCAGCAGAATTCCTAAATGGAATGAAACTATTGTAGATGATGAGAGAAAACGTATTGAAAATAGTACTGCCTGTACTTATTTAGAAGATTTGATTACTTGTGTACATATTATTCAGCTTAAAGCACTAACTTGTGTTCGTGTAGGACAAAAACAAAAAAAAATAGATATTGATGTTCCTTCTACTAATAGTTTTATACATAAATGCTATATTACCATTGCTAGAAAATTATACACAAATATATATCTTTTTGAGATTGATGTTCCTCCTTTAGAAGTTCAAAAAAGAAATCGCGAGCTTGAATTGATTGTTAAAGAAAGTATTCTTAATTCCATAAGAGATACAATGCCAGTGGAAGCAATTTTACGTGCTTATATGGATGAAACAGAAGAACAAAATGTTGAGATTAAAGATGAAGTAATTAGTGAACCCGTATCAGTTGAATCTGCTCCTACAGAATCTATTCCATCTCCACCTATTTCCACGGACAGTTTTGAAAATTCTGCAAATAAGATAGAAACACCCTCTAAAGATTCTACTAACATAGTCGTTAAAACAGATTCAAACCCAGAAAATTCTGTAATGACAGCGGCTACTTTGCCAGCGGCTACTTTGCCAGCGGCTACTTTGCCAGCGGCTACTTTGCCAGCGGCTACCTCAGTAGTGGAATCTGTCTCACACACTCCATCCACATTATCATTCATAGATATAGATGATGCTATTGATGAAACTGGTATAAAATCTGAAATTAGTGCGCCAAAAAATATAGAACGTTTAGAAAAATTAGCAGAAATTACTGCAGAAAAACGAAGAATGGAAGCCCTAGAAGATGATGAAGAAAAAATTAGAATAGGAGAAGAAGTAAAATTAGAAATATCTGATATAGCAAATTTACAATCTCAAACTATTAAATTAGCACCTCCAGTTTTAGATGATATTGAAGTTTTGTGATAATGCGTATTATAACTTAAGCAAAAATCGTTCATTTAACTAAATGAATGAGTATTTAGTAACAGGCTGTATCATCGCTATCATATATACATTGGTTCGTATTTTAGAAACTCGTATGTCTGGTGAAGATCCTAAACCACTTAAGGTCTTAGTTAAAGATACTATTTTAGTTTATATCTGCTCTATATTAGGTTTCTTCATTTTTAATCAATTAAGTCCCTTAGCTATAAGTAAAAATCATACTACCGCTTTTACTGGGAAACCTGAATTTTAATATATGCCAAAAAAAATAGATCTAAATATGGATATCGTGGTGGCAGAAAGTCTCGTGGTGGCAGAAAGTCTCGTGGTGGCAGAAAGTCTCGTGGTGGCAGAAAGTCTCGTGGTGGCAGAAAGTCTCGTGGTGGCAATAAATCGCGTCGCGCTCATTAAAAAACTAATTATGGTTGCACACGCCGTGGAGGTACAAGATAAATTATAAAGTTAATAATTAAATACTTATTATTAACTTTTATTGATAATTTGGTATTTCATCTATATTAAAAATTTTATGAGATTTATTAATTTTCTTTTTACTAACTGTATAAATCTGAAAAAAATCTTTTTCTATTACTTTTGACGGTTCATGATTATGGACAGTTCTGGCAATCATCTTATAAAGTTTGAAATCCGGATATCTCTCTTCACCATTATTTTTATAAAGAACATTTCTACCTTTATCATCCATACACCAATCTAAAATAATTTTTTCTATTGGAGAAGTTATATCTTTTATTGTATCAATATCTTCTACTATAAAATCAAACATTGAACAACCTAATCTACAAAGATCAAAACTAAAATTAGGTTCTAAACGCGGTTTTTTTTCATCAAAATATGGCTCAAAATTGTATTGAGTAGCCGCATCTCCTGCATGATGAAAACTATCACTACAAATAACATTTCCTCTAAATTTATAAATAGCTCTTCCAAAATCTATTATTTTAAATATCTTACCAAATGTGGGTACTTTATAATATTTATTATTATATTTATAGTACAAAAACTGTTTCTCAGTATTAATATACATAATATTATTAGTATGAAGATCATTGTGGGTAAGACCAAATGTTTTTTGATAGGTAATTAACATAATCAAAATCTGCATTATAGCAGACCCTAATTCTTTGCCACCAAATTCTTCATTCATTAATAAATAATCAAATGTTTTTTCACAGCGTTCTAAAGTAATAATTTGAACTGGAAATTGAGGGATACGTACCAATACTTGATCTTCCGATGCGGTAGAACAAGATCCTTGTTCAGATTCGGTTTCATCATCTTCATCTTCATCATTGTCATTATCATTATCACTATCCTCATTATCAGTATTTGATGAACGTGAGGAACATGTCATACTTTTATCACTTTTTGATTTTGACTCCTTGCTAACTACACCCTCGTAAAATAATGTTGGCTCTCTAGCTGTTTCTGATTCATTTTGTGTAAAAATATCTAATCCATTTATAGTAGAAATATCACATAAAGATAAATCTCCAGTAATAGTTTCATTAACAACTAGAGGTGGCCTATAATTTCGCGTATCACCATCTACTGTATCAAACTGATATTCATTAATTAAATGAAATAATTCTCCTTTTTTTTTATGAAAAAAATTACTATCAACTAAATATTCTATATCATCTTTAACATCAACCAAATAATCATTTTTGATAGCTAAAAATGAACCGTAAAAATCTAATCCATGTATAAAATTATGATTATGTAACATTTTACCTGTTAAATATGTAAAAAAACTATCTACATATGCTAAATTATTAGGATCATTTATCTTCGCATGACACAAATTTTGTTCTTTCAAACTAGGCAAATTTATTAAATTTGAATTAGATATATCATATTTTCCAGTTATATATTTGATAGGATCTAATAATGGACTTAATTTAAAATATATATTTTTCTCTCTAATATTTCCCTTATCTGATTTTATTTTTCCTATAAATTTATTATCTGTTTCTCTATTCGCAATATCTACTAAAACAAGGTCATTATTCAAATTGATATTATTATAATTATTATCATTTAATTCAAAGAAATTTTTATATAAAGGCACAAAATTTTGTATTTTCGATACATTTAATAAATGTTCTTTTTCTAAACTACTAAAAAGTATGTTGTTATCCTGTTTTTTATATGTAATCTCCATTTAGTTGAGAAATATAAAATATATAGAAAATTTTAACTAATAAATGTGCGGTGAATAATATATGTTTTTTTCTATTCAGGTTATACATGACATTAGAGCTCAAGAAATTTGATATGGGACAAATTACATTTAAACCAAATGAAAATCAAGGGCCCGTAGTTGTACTAATTGGTAGACGTGATACTGGAAAGAGTTATTTGGTCAGAGATTTACTATATTATCACCAAGATATACCCATTGGAACTGTTATATCTGGAACTGAAGCCGGCAACGGTTTTTATGGTGCTCATGTCCCTAAATTATTTATTCATGATGAATATAATACTGCTATTATTGAAAATATTTTAAAAAGACAAAGAACCGTTCTTAAGCAAGTAAAAAAAGAAATAGAGCTTTATAAAAAAAGTAATATTGATTCTAGAGCATTTTGTATTTTAGATGATTGTTTATTTGATTCATCTTGGACAAAAGATAAAATGATGCGCCTCCTTTTTATGAATGGCAGACATTGGAAAATTATGCTTATTATCACTATGCAGTATCCACTAGGTATTCCTCCTAATTTAAGAACTAATATTGATTATGTATTTATTTTACGGGAACCTTATATCTCTAATAGAAAGCGTATTTGGGAAAATTATGCCGGTATGTTTCCTACATTTGAAAGTTTTTGTCAAGTTATGGATCAATGCACCGAAAATTATGAATGTTTAGTAGTTAATAATAATGCTAAGTCTAATAAATTGCAAGACCAAATATTTTGGTATAAAGCAGACCCACATGGTCCTTTTAAATTAGGAGCTAAAGAATTTTGGGAAATATCTAAAGAGCTTAATTCTGATGATGAAGGAGAAGCATATGATCCTAATAATTCTAGAAAAAGAAAAGGTCCGGCAATTAATGTAAGAAAAAGTCGTTGGTAATATATATAAATGGTTTTACTTTTCACCACCGCTACTAATCTCAATAGATGGGGCACAACCGCTACAGCGAATACTACTGTTCGTAATTCTAGAGCTAAAAAGAATCGTTCTAGTCATACTGCTATAGCCAAACCTGTAGTTCTTTGGAATTATAATATCAATCGGTACAAAAAATAAATTTCATATAATATTCTATATGCAATTTACTTCAGCAGGAATACTTAATAGATGGGGTACTATGGACACTGAAGCTATAACTACTCGTAATTGGAGAGCTAAAAATAGAAAGGCCAGTCATAATGCGTACAAAGATCCTATTGTTCTATGGAATTATCCCGGATCTATTAGACCGGCACCAGCACCACCAGCATCATGCCAGTTTGAAAATAAAACTGCACTGCAAGTTGCTTTAGCCCTTTGGATAACCAATCAAGCTGTAGCAACACTAGAATACGGAGATATTAATACATGGGATGTTAAATGTGTGACTGATTTTAATGATCTTTTTAGCCCAACTGACCTTGGTGTGCCCACTGTGGACGTCGAGAATTTTAATAGTGATATATCTAATTGGGATGTCAGTAATGTCACAGATATGTTTTACCTTTTTAGACGTACTCCAGCTTTTAATCAAGATATATCTAGTTGGAATGTTGGTAATGTAACAAACATGAGATTCATGTTTTATGGCACCGCTTTTAATCAAGATATATCTAGTTGGGATGTTAGTAATGTAACAAATATGGGGTACATGTTTCAGAATGCCGATGCTTTTAATCAAGATATATCTAGTTGGGATGTTGGTAATGTAACAACTATGGTGAGTATGTTCAGATTCGCCGACGCTTTTAATAATGGAGACGTTGGAAATAACAGTGCAAACCCTTTAAATAGTTGGAATGTTAGTAATGTAACATCTATGTACGAAGTATTTCGTCAAGCCACAGCTTTTAATCAAGATATATCTAGTTGGGATGTTAGTAATGTAACAAATATGAATGGTATGTTTCGGGGGACTCCCCTTTTTAATCAAGATATATCTAGTTGGGATGTTAGTAATGTAACAAATATGAGATATATGTTCAATGGAGTTCTTGCAGTCTCCGCTTTTAATCAAGATATATCTAGTTGGGATGTTAGTAATGTAACAGATATGGGGTACATGTTCAGTGAAGCCGACGCTTTTAATCAAGATATATCTAGTTGGGATGTTAGTAATGTAACAGATATGGGGTACATGTTTTATCAGGCAACGGCGTTTAATAACGGAGACACTGGAAATAACGGGGCAAAGCCTTTAACTAGTTGGACCCCAACTAGTGTAACAAGTATGCAGGCTATGTTTGAAGAGGCCGTCGCTTTTAATCAAGATATATCTAGTTGGAATCTTAGTAATGTAACAGTTATGGAGGATATGTTTGCAGAGGCAACGGCGTTTAATAACGGAGACACTGGAAATAACGGTGCAAACCCTTTAACTTGGACAACAACTAGTGTAACAAATATGAAGAATATGTTCTACA
>Ga0257110_1000468_pt1 | contig 19667 bp, 15 predicted proteins | sample LP_taG_7_FD_190184 | JGI IMG/M metagenome (GOLD analysis project Ga0257110, IMG submission 190184) | Marine microbial communities from Northeast Subartic Pacific Ocean, Canada - LP_J_2015_P26_10m | ecosystem: Environmental > Aquatic > Marine > Oceanic | place: Canada: Northeast Subartic Pacific...
CCCCCTCCAGTTATAGAGATTAATTAACATACTTAGACAATATAAAATTAAAATCAAATACAGTATTTTAATAAACTATCTAAATATTGAATATCCAGCGTCCACCATAAGAACATTCAATTCCGATAGCATAATTATATTAGCTAAATAAAAAAAGTGATTGAAAAGAAAATCAATGACTCACTATCCGATTAGTTGATGAAAGAAACCTATCTCACATATATTATCATGAACCTCAGTGATGAAAATCAGGATTCTCCAGTACTGAGTGGATTTACTCATTTAGCAGACAGTACTGACCCCCTTCATATCCTAATGAGTTTGACAAATTTGATTACTGCGGCAACCCTAGTCCTGTGTACATTAAAATTAGGAAATTTAGATCAAAATGATACTATATCGCAATTACCATTAGTAATAACTTTGTCAATTACTTTGGCTATGCTGGTTGGATTAATAATAGAATATTTAGTAAAAGGAAATAAGGAATTAGTTAGGGAAATCAGATCAAAAATAAAATATTTTCAAGTAGTAATTTTCTTTTGGATGTGGTCATTGTGGGGGTTGAATCGGATGAATTATTTCGATCTTTCCGAATGGTCATTTATGATTCTTATTTCAGTTACATTACTGACAGCGTTCTTTATTCTAGGAGTATATCACCGAATAAAATTAGGTAGAACTAAAATTAATGGATCTTCACTTCTAAATCGAGTGAAATCTTCAACAAAAAAAATCCCAACAATACTAACAGGAGCTGAAATTGAAGAAATTAGACTAACATCAACCCAAATTAATAATCAATTACTTATTTTGGTGGGATCTATTACCATGGGATTTCTCGCTGCTCTATTACTGAATATTGTAAATCTAGATTCAGGATTAATAGCTAGTTTTACTACTTCCATAATTAGCATAGATGTTGCATTATTATTTTCAAATATAGTTTCTAGACAAAAAAATCATAATTAAGAGTTGAAGCAATCTTCTACGAGACTACGAGACCGTGGTATCGGCTATTTTAATTTAAAAATTATTTCGCTTGTATACTCAAAACAATATTCAAATCATAAAAAATCAATGTTTTTAAGATGGTCGTCATCCATTGAGATGAGGAGCCATCATGACGAGTGAGCCGAGTCATCTATCGAGTGGAACCTTTGACTTCAGTCGCTTTATAAAAGTACAAAAAACACATAGTTCTTCAACCTCGAAACTAGTCGAAATTGAAGACTTATCTTTAGTGACATTAAAACTTACAAAATCAACAATTAATTACATGAAGACTTTAACTACTGAAGGAATGAACTCTGAAGAAAGGTTGAATTTTGTGAGATTATTATCTAATGGAATGAATGGAGATATATTTGAATTTTCCACTTGTAATAGAGTTCTTTACGTCGGTTTTGGAATTAAACCTCAAGAAATAGTAAAGAAAATTCTAGATATTACAAATCTTGAATATGTTCCATTCCAGGTCTATCAAGGGATGGATGTTTGGAGACATCTAGTTAATGTTTGTAGTGGATTAGATTCTTTCATTTTAGGGGAATTACAGGTCATGGGTCAATTTAGAGGAGCACTTTCTTGGCATAGAAAGAATAATCTTCTAACTGACACAAATGGAATATTTTTTGATCATGTAGTAGCTGCTAATAGAGTTGTTAGGAAAGAATTAGGATTTACTAAAACACCTGAGTCGATGTTTAGTTTGGCTACAAATGCAATAAAGGAAACTATTTTACAAGGAAAAAATGTACATATTACTGTAATTGGATACGGAGACATGGGTATCAAAGCAGTAAAGGCACTTCTAGAACTTGGTCAGGAGAGTATTCTTGTAATTACTAGAACTGGTTCTGATGCCTCGGGAAGAACACCAGAGATTTCTGAAAAAATCAAATTCAAAAACTTTGAAGAATGGGGAGTTGAAGATGAAAGTCATATCATTATATCAACAATAAGAAATACTAATCCTACTTTCAACTGGAGTCGGAAGATACCAATTAAAAATGATGCTAAAATATTGGATTTTTCTTGGCCTCCTTCTATAGAATTATCCGGAATACATGAAAATCAAGAATTATTGGATGTAAAACATTGGATTCGTGCTGCACATAAACTCGAAGTTGATTGGAACTACCAAGAAACCATCGATTCAGGCAACATTATCATTAAAGGTATAGAAGAACGCTTCTTAAAATCTCTTGAAAATAAGACACAGACTGAATTTAGATCTTATATTTACTCAAGGTTAGGCAAACTTTCTGGGACTTGGGAAGATTTGTCATCTGATAATTTAGAGGTTGTTCAAATGGGGGCTTTTTCAAGAGAGATTGCTACTTGGATTTGTGAACAGAATGGTGAATTCAACCCTGAGGATTTACATGATGAAGTTATCAACACAAGAAGAAAAATAAATTCTACAATTCTAAAATATATTGCTGCTGACGTCATGGGAGAGATGTTTAGAATCAATCAATCTAAAACTCTCATGGAGGCAGCATCTTGAACATTAGAATAGGAACTAGGGCATCAAATCTAGCTATTTGGCAAGCGACTAAAGTGCAACAATTGATTGAGAAAAACGGATACAAAACTGAGATTGTAAAAATAACCTCCGATGGAGATAGATCTGTAGGCGGTGATCTTTCAAGTAATCTAGGTCAATTTACAAGTACATTAGATGATAAATTGATGGAAAAAGATATTGATATTGCAGTACATTCAAGCAAAGACGTACCAGTAGATAATAGATTGGAAATCGTCAACTTAGCATATCTTACTAGAGGAGAAACTTCTGATATAATTCTATTTAACAAGAAAAATAAGAAAAAATGTTTAGAAAAATTACTTCGAAATAAATCTGTAACGAGTCTTGAAAAAATAATGCAAATCATGCCAGATGGAGGGAAATTAGGTACCTCCTCTGTTAGAAGACAGGCATTTTTCCTGAGCCGTAGAAATGATATAATTCCTATTGCGGTAAGAGGTAAAGTTGAAACAAGAATTCAGAAATTAATTCAAAATGACGTAGATGCTATTGTTTTAGCTGAAGCGGGGTTAAAGCGTTTAATGAGCATTAATTGCCTAAGTAAACAGGCATTGGAATTGGAATCTTACAGAATTTCTCCTGAGGATTGGCCTACTGCACCAGGGCAAGGGGCAATTTGTGTACACTGTCTACAGGATAAATATGATGAATTTAACGAATTGAGATTGATATTAAATGATAATCAAACTGAAACAGATGTAGAATTAGAAAAAAGAATACTGCTTGAATTGGGAGGCGGTTGTCAATATCCAATAGGAGTAGAATCTAGAAAAGGAATAATAGATGGGATGATTGCCCCAAATAATTGGAGAGAATTATACTCTTCAGGAAACAACTATTCTTTGCAAGAAATTAATGAAAAATCTAACTTAAAGGAATTGAACCTGATTACTACCGTTAACAATAATACCATTGATTATACAAAACGAAAAATTGTTTCTACCTTAAATTCAGATAGGTTAAGATCATCATTACTAAATGTAGGGATCCCAATCTCCAATATTCCTGTGATAAAATTGGAGGCTATTCCCAAAAATTGGCCTGAAATAAAAATTGATAATTCATCAGATAAAAGTGAATGGCCTATTTTAATTCTGACATCTCCTTTTGCAGCAAAGGCAGCATGTGAAATGATTAGTGAAAGACCAAACTTACAACGAATTATGTGGTTAGCTATGGGGGAAGGAACTGCTAGAGCATGTTTTAGATTTGAAAATCCAGCATCAATTTGTGCCGATTCTAGAGATAAAGAAGAATTATTAAAATATATTTCGAATGAAATTAGTAAGGATAAAATTCTTTATATCCCAATGTCCAATTTATCAACAATGGATTTCGTTAATGAACTTAGAAAAATAGGATATCATGTAATTAGTTGGGATGCGTATACTAATACCCCGATTAAAGTAAAAAATATTGAGATAAATAAAGAAGATGTATTACTGATTTCATCACCATCTTCTGCTAAATCATGGATTGGAAATGGATTAACTGTACCGGATAATGTTTTGTGTATGGGGAATTTAACGAAAACAACAATTGAAGTGTTAGATTCATTTAAACAATCTGAAATCAGGGTGTTAGATGGGCCAACATTTAGTAAAATAGTAGACTGGTGGGAAAAAGAAATGGTGGACTAATATGCGTCTAAGGATAAATAGATTCACATCTGCGAGAAGAAATCTCATATTTGGAAATACAATGAAATCATCACTAGTACAACCTCATTTTGTTGTATCAGGAGAAAACGTAGATCTTCAAATTTCTGGTATGCCGGGGATAAATAGGCAATCTGTTGATGTTTTAATTAAAACGATTGAAAAGGACATGAAAATAGGACTCAAATCGCACATGTTATTCTTAGTAATGGATGATTATCATAGAGATAGCAACGCATCACATGCATCTGACCCGAATACTCCTCTACATACTGCTGTTAGGTTACTTAAGGAAGAATATGGTGATGAAATTGTGATAATGACTGATGTTTGTCTATGCACCGGAACTGACCACGGACATTGTGGTGTTTTAGTCGATAATAAAATTGAAAATGATCAGTCTGTCAATGAACTAATTAGAATAGCAATTTCTCATGCCGAGGCTGGAGTTGATTATGTGGCAGCGTCTGACATGATGGATGGTCGTGTCAAAGCCATGAGAGAAAAGTTTGAAGAATTAGGCTTCCATTCAACTGGAATTTTATCATATTCAGTGAAATATGCCTCCTCTTTCTATGGTCCATTTCGTGAGGCTGCTGAATCATCTCCTAAATTTGGAGATAGAAGAAGTCATCAAATGGATTTTCGCTCAGGCTATGATGAGGCAATTATGGAAGCAAAAATCGATCAAGAAGAAGGAGCAGATATTCTGATGATAAAACCAGGTTTACCATATCTTGATGTTATTAGGAAAGTATCTGATGAAGTTACAAGACCACTAGCAGTGTACAATGTTAGTGGCGAATATGCAATGGTAATGAATTCAAACCCTAATCCTGACGAGAGAGGAAAGATGATTACTGAAATATTACAATCCTTCACTAGAGCTGGAGCAGATGTGATTGTCACATACCATGCTAGAGAAGCAATAAAAAAAGAATTGATAGAGTGAGGGTTCAAATGCAGCGTTCGGAATCTGACAGGCTTCATGAAGAAGCATTGAATCATTTAGTCGGAGGAGTAAATTCACCGGTTAGGGCATTCAAATCTGTTTATGGAAATCCAATTTATTTCAAAAAAGCATCTGGTGCAATCGTTACTGATGCAGATGGAAATGAAATGATTGACTTCGTTCAATCTTGGGGGCCACTGATACATGGACATGCGCATCCAGAGATTCTTGAAAGTGTAAATGAAAAAATGCTTAATGGTACTTCTTTTGGTGCCCCACATTTGGGAGAAATCGAACTAGCTAAGATTGTCAAAAAAAGATTTACTCACATGGATTTAGTTCGATTTGTATCTTCCGGAACTGAGGCTGTAATGAGTGCCGTTCGTCTAGCTAGAGGTTACACGAAAAGAGATTTTTTAGTCAAATTTGATGGATGTTATCACGGACATGTCGATTCATTGATGGTAAGTTCTGGAAGTGGATTAGCAACTTTTGGAATCGCCAGTAGCCCAGGGATACCAAAAGAAACTGTTGCAACTACATTAATTTCACCTTTAAACGACGAGGGCGCTATTGAATTTTTATTCAATGAACATGGGAATGATATTGCTGCAGTAGTTATAGAACCACTACCTGCAAATAATGGTCTATTGGTACAATCAAAATCATTTTTAATGAAACTGAGAAAACTTTGTGATGAGTATGGGGCTTTGTTGATTTTTGATGAAGTGATAAGTGGTTTTAGGTTTAAGGAAGGCAGCTATGGAGATATGTGTGGAGTTAAACCCGATATTACTGCTCTAGGTAAAGTGATAGGCGGAGGTTTACCTGTGGGAGCATATGGAGCAAGGAAAGAAATAATGCAAAAATTATCACCTTTAGGGCCTGTATACCAAGCAGGCACCCTATCGGGTAATCCACTCGCAATGGCTGCAGGCAGTAAAACCTTAGAATTGCTCGACAATGAGGCCTATGACAAGTTAGAATATCTTGGTTCACTTTTAGAACATCATGTAGAACCCGTCTTAAAGAAACATGGATATCCTATGAGATTAGTACGCTTAGGAAGTCTGTTTTGGTTTTCTCCTGGATCCGGGCAACTTCCTAGTCGAGCCGACCAAATTCCTAAAAATGCCGGTGAAATGTACTCTGATATTCATAAAGGATTGTTAGAAAGGGGGATTATGCTTGCACCTTCTGCTTATGAAATCGGATTTATTGCTACAGCACACAAAGATAATCATATTATCTCCATGGCAAATGCATTGGATGAAGTTCTGACTGAATTGGAGATATAACAATGAATGGCAGAGATCGTATTATCAACGCACTGAGATTAGAACCTGTTGATAGAACACCAGTATGGTTTATGCGTCAAGCAGGAAGACATTTGCCAGAATATAGAAAAATTGCTGCGAATCATTCATTTTGGGAGAGATGCAAAGATACTGAAATATGTACTGAAATCACACTTCAACCCATCAAAAGGTACAAAACTCTAGATGCTGCCATTATTTTCAGTGATATTCTTACGCCTCTACCTAGTTTAGGATATGAAGTAGATTATGGTGGAGGAATTCGTATAGATAAATTCAATTTTTCAGATATAGATGATTGGAAGACTTTCAATGCTAGGAAAGATGCTCCATGGGCGGCAAATGGACTGAAATCTGTGGGAGAACATACTGATGATAAAATTGCAAAGCTAGGTTTTGCAGGAGCACCATGGACGATTTGTATGTATCTTCTTGCAGGGGGCACAGGAGACAAAGATTTTCATGAAACACGTGCTAAAATTTTCTCGAATGAAGAAGACTCACATAGAACTCTAATGAGTATGGGTGAAATTGTGGGGGATTTACTGGCAGATCAGGTATTATTCGGAGGCGCTGATGCTGTACAATTATTCGATACTTGGGCAGGATTACTATCTCCTAAAAACTATGAAAAATTTGCAATGCCTGCAACTAAGCGTGCCATAGAAGTATTCAGAGAAAAGGTAGGTAAAGATACTCCTTTAATTCATTATGCAAAAGGTTCAGGTCATCTTCATCACCAAATAAGAAGATTAGATTTGAATGCTTTATCCCTAGATTGGCGGGATGATCTCGCATTGAATAGGAGAGAATATGGAGATAAATTTGCTTTTCAGGGAAATCTAGATCCATCGCTACTTCATGGTTCTATTGATGCTGCAAGAGATGCAACAAAGTCGGTTTTAGAAGCCGCAGGAAGAAGCCCAGGGCATATTTTCAACCTAGGACATGGTTTTGCTCCTTCTGCGAAAATCGAATGTGTTGAAGCTGTGTTAAAGGAAATATCAAAGTGAAAAATATGCGGCAACAGATGATAGATATGGTTTATTCCATACAAGATGAAATCTGTGACATGATTAGTATTATCGATCAAATTAATTGTAGAGAAGATATCTGGGAAAGAGATGAAGGTGGGGGAGGACGTAGTCGTGTCTTTTCAGGTGGAACAACCTTCGAAAAGGCGGGCGTAAATGTGAGTGTAGTCTATGGTACACTGAGCCCTGAAGCTGCTAAAACTATGGGAGGAGGACAAAAACTCGAAGGAGATGACTTAGACTTTTTTGCTACTGGCATTAGTCTCGTTCTACATCCAATAAATCCTATGGCTCCTACTGTTCATGCTAACTATCGATATTTTGAAAGAGGGAAAGGAGAAAAAGAGGGGAGCTGGTGGTTCGGAGGAGGAGCTGATTTGACTCCTTGTTATCTGTTTGAAGAAGATTGTAAATATTTCCATAATTCTTTGAAAAATATTTGTGTCAAGCATGAGGTTGCAGATTACAAAAAATTTAAACAATGGTGTGATGAATATTTTTATATCCCTCATAGGGATGAAAGAAGAGGCATCGGAGGTATTTTTTTCGATGATCTCCGTTCAGGTACAAAACAGAAATGTTTTAATTTCGTAGAAGACTGTGCTAAATCTTTTCTAAATTGTTACTTGCCAATATTACACAAAAGATCGATCATGGAATTTAATGAGGAAAATAAAAGATGGCAGCAGATTAGAAGAGGACGCTACGTTGAATTCAATCTGATTTATGACAGAGGTACGAGTTTTGGTTTGAGAACCAACGGTAGAATTGAGAGTATTTTAATGTCACTTCCACTTACTTCTAGGTGGGAATACTGTCATGAAGTTGAACAAGATTCTGATGAAGAAAAACTTCTAGATATTCTGAAAATACCTAGGGAATGGATTGATTGAATGGATACAGATTTATTTTCTTTCGATGATTGGGTCAGATACGGCGATGAACTTAGGAGACCAATCTTAGTTCACCCAAAACTTCCATCTTCTAATGAAATTATAATAGTTGGAGGGGGGCTTTCTGGGCTGACTTTAGCTTATCAAATAGGCACCAAGAGACCCGATATTAAGATCAAGATTTTAGAAAAGAGTTCTAAGCTGGGAGGAGTAATTGAAACATGGAAAAAGGATGAGTGGATTTGTGACTTGGCTGTAAATGCTTCTCGCCCGCACCCATCCGTATGGAGATTAATTGCTGATTTAAAATTAGAAGAAAAATTCAATCCTTCAAAACCAAGTGCTACGAAAAGATGGATTTTCAGTAAAGAAAAAAAAATATTAATCAATAAAATTTTAATGGTTAGAGTGGGCATTAAAATGATTATCTATCGAACATTTTCCAAAGTTCGTAAAGGAGGTTGCTCCGTAGCGGAATTATTTCCTGAACGAAAGTTTTCGGATGCAATGACATTGGGAATAGTTAATGACACTTCAGAAAATGTTGATGCTGACTTTTTATTCCCCAGTTTGACAAAATTTGGTAGAGAGCCCTCATGGAAATGGAAAGAAATAAGAAAAAGAATGGAGCAATCATATCGAATATTTACCCCGAAAAAAGGGACAATTGCATCTTTAGATGGAGGGATGTCGACATTAACCGAGTCATTAGAAGAGAAAATTAAGGAACTGGAAAACATTTCAATAGTACTAAATTCAAATTTGAAGTCACCAAAAGAAGTCGAAGAAAAATATAACATCCCATTGTGTTCAATTGTATGGGCCGCTCCACTATTTAGTCACAGAAGTAAATCTGAGATCTCTATTTTCGCCATTGGATACAAAGATGAACATGTCAAATCACAAGAAATTGGATATGGTACTTTAATTCCTGATTCCAATATACCAATCAGTGGAATACTTAATGAAAGCGATATACATTCATCAAATAGAGCTCCGAAAGGACATCGATTATTTCGACTGATGGTTCCTAATAAACGTTGGAATGGAGAACATCAGATTATTAAGAAATACGCTAAATCGTTAATTTCACCAGAAGAACCCGTAATTTTTGAATTTTTAGGACAAAAATTTATTCCATCTTATCCTCCTGGACATATGTCATCAGTCAGTAAACAAAAAATTGATTTTACTCATATTGGATGGGGAGTTTCTGGTGTTTCAATAACTCATGTAATTGCAGAGGCTGAGAGAATTTCGGATATGTTCTAAGAATAATTAGTGAGAAATTATATTGGAGATAGATATTTCATAAAACATGACATTAAATCATTTAAGTTATTCAGAGGTTTATGGTAAAGAGAGGCGTACTCCTGATGAATATAGGTACGCCTGATGAAGCTACGGTCCCATCGGTAAAGAAATATCTGGGAGATTTTCTTATGGACCCAGATGTAATTGATATTCCTACTATACTAAGATATATACTGGTCAAAGGTATTATTTTGAATGTAAGGCCGCAAAAAATTGCACCTAGGTATGAAAGTATCTGGATGGATGGGGATTCGCCTCTGAGAATATACACTAACAAAATGGCTGAAAAACTACAATTAGAATTAGGAGATATTGAGTGTGAAGTTGGAATGAGATATGGTAATCCAAGTATTAAATCCGCTTTAGAGAAATTAAAATCAAAAGGTGTGGAGGAATTACTTTTGGCTCCCTTATTCCCTCATCATGCTCAAGCAACTACTGAATCTTCTACTAAAGAAGCATTATTGAATCTAAGAAAAATGAATTGGTATCCAAAAATTTCAGAACTCGGTCATTTTGAAGATGATCCGGCTTTCATTGATCCTCTAGTTAATTCAATAAAACCCTACATTAAAGATAATATTCACATTTTATTCTCTTTCCATGGGCTACCAGTTTCTCATGTCAAAAGATCTGATAAAACAGGTACTCATTGTCAAATTGTTGACGGCTGTTGTTCGATCAAAAAAGATGCAAACTCCATGTGCTATGGGCATCACTGTAATATGACTGTAAAGGCAGTTGTCAATAAACTTGGAATTTCTGAAAAAGATTGGTCTATATCATATCAAAGTAGACTGGGTCCTGCTAAATGGCTTAAACCGTCTACAATTTCCGTTGTAGAAGAATTAGCTAAAACTGATTCTGATGTAGTGATTGTATCACCTGCATTTCTTGCTGACGGATTAGAAACACTTGAAGAGTTGGAAATTGAAGTTAAAGAACATTTTATCGAAAATGGCGGTAAGAATTTGACAGTCGTTAGTTGTTTAAATGATAATCCTGATTGGATAAAGGGTCTTTCAACACTTGTAAACCGAGCATTTTCTACATCTTTAGATATACCAATCCTGAACTCTTAGAAAGTAAAACATAGGAATTAAGAATAATATTTATTTTATTAAGTCATATTCCTAGCTGATTTGACTAGTTTGACAATTTCCTTTCTGGCTCCATCACTATCCATTACTTCATCGGAAAAAGCGATCCTGATAGGCCTTGGTCCATCTTCAGTCATTGCAGACATTTCAAACCCGTATCTATCAATCCCTGTCATAGTAACTGCTGAAGTGTCTACTGCTTTACTCATCTTCTGACAGATTATTATCATTGCATCTTCATGATCTTCATTCATGTGATCAATAATATCACTTGAAAATGGAAGAAGAGGATCTGGTTCAGCATCTGTCCAATCTTTTCCTTGTACCCATGACATTCGACCAAAGCCACCGATATATCTCACTGATGAGACTTCCAATCGGAAATAGTGGAAATCGCCAAAATCTGCATAAAATCGAGAATCAGGATGCCTAGAGACGAATATCTCTTTCAGACGACTCCTCTCACTATTAGCGACTTTTATACAATCTCCGATTAGCGTTACCCTGCCCAAGGCGAGAGGATTACCATCTCCACCTTCTGCAATCAACAAAGAAGCCTTAGAGTTTTTCAAAAGATTCTTTGTATGCTCTGCTAGGCCGCTAATTAGAAAAATAGGATTTCCATTGTCTAAAGCAAAAGTTACGAATGAACCGTACGGATAATCTTCACCTTCTGAAGAAATTGTACATAGTGTAGCCGTACTAATTTTTTCAGCCAAAGATCTAGACTGTTCAGCATGAGACGATGTGGCAACATCAGGATTATACAACAGTTCTTGACGTTGAGATTCCGAACCTTTAGGTAGTTTGTGTCTGGGAACTTTATCCATTTCTTCCGTCATTACATCACCTTTTAGCAGTAGTCTCTGATAATTCTTCGGCATTCCCTGTTTCTGTATCAAAAATAATTAATATTTCGTTTTCATTCATGTTTATCCCTCAATCTTTTTCTTTTATTTCATCTTCAATCATCACTCGGATGTATGAATCGTTCCACCATTCTATGGATGATGAAACTCCAAACACCATGGCGATATTTTCTACTGTAAGTACCTCAATAGGTTTCCCTGAGGCTAGAATTTTTCCTTCATGAAGAAGTAATATTCGATCTGAAAATCGAGCTGCAATATTGATATCATGGATAGCAACTAAAGCTGATTTAGGAGATTCTGGATTAGAAATCAGTTCTTTCAATTTTTTCATAATCTCAATTTGGCTCTTTAAATCAAGGTCACTTGTAGGCTCATCAAGAAGAAATATACTTGGATCTTGAGCAATAGCTTTAGCGATAATCACTCGTTGTCTTTCGCCACCAGATAATTCATTAAATCTTCTGAATGCGAAATTTTCCAAATTCAAAAAACGGAGTGTATTACTAACTTTATCGCGATCTTCATTACTAATAATCCAATTAATGTGAGGTCTGCGACCTAATAGTACCACATCAAAGACATCCATAGTAAAACTAGACCGAACAGATTGTGGTACGTAAGACATTATTTTAGATAACTGAATTAAATCCATTTCATTAATATCTTTAGATAAAGCCCTAATTTCTCCTAATTCAGGAAGAAGAATTCTGTTCAAACACTTCAATAGAGTTGATTTTCCGGCACCATTTACACCTAAGAGAGATACTAGTTCGTTTTCTCTGATATCTAAGTTTAGATTTTTAAGAACATCATTTTCACCCCAATTGAATGAAACATCATTTACTTCTAAGAGTAAATTCAAGATTTCACCCCCTTATCTTTTAGTAGAAGATACATGAAAAAAGGTCCTCCAATTACAGAGAGCATTATACCAACAGGAATTACAATTGGTGCGAAAAGTGTGCGCCCTAAAGTATCTGCAAAAAGCATTAGGAAAGAACCAAATACTGCTGAACAAGGTATTAATTTACGGAAATCATTACCAACTATTTGGCGTGCCATATGAGGTGCGGCTAAACCTACAAATCCAATTAATCCAGTAAATGCAATAACAACCGAAGTCATCAGAGCAGATAGAACAAGAATATTTCTCCTAATTACTGATGGATCGACACCTGTTGATATTGCAAAATCATCTCCTCCTAAGGTCAATGCATTCAGATCCCAAGACCATCTGATTGCTTGAGGCATTAATCCAATTACAACAACTCCAATCCAAAGAACATCAATCAATTCTGGTCTAGAAAGACTACCAAAAGACCAATGTGTAAGTTGCGATAATTGGGCATCAGTAGCAAAATATTGCATAGTAGAAACAATTGCACCCGTGATGAATGTTATAGCAATTCCGACCAATATATAGGACTCTGCTGAAATTGAGCGGAGATTTCCAAGTTGAATAATGATGTAAACAACTATCAACGAAAATAAGAATGCATTGACAACAATTCCTAAATTAGGAATATCTACTATCGTTATTCCAAGTACAATTGCAAGCGCGGCACCAAGTGCTGCTCCAGAAGCAACCCCTAAAGTCAGTGGTGAAACCAAGGGATTAGCCAGACATCCTTGCATTAATGAACCAGCAGTTGCCAAAGCAACTCCGCCAATTACAGCCATCAAGATACGAGGAAATCGTAATTTCCAGATTATATCTGACTGTAAATCACTAGGATCATCAATACCAAAAAGAATCTTAGCAGTTGTCCACATATCAAGATTCGAAGAAGAACCTTGACCCAAAGCATAAATCGCTAATAAAAAGGTTGAAATCGATAGTAATATTATCATAATTAACTGATTCTTACCTTTTTCGATATGCTGGACTGAGAGTGGATCCATAGTTATCATCCGCCGAAAGAGGTACAAACAAACTTTCCAATTCTTTCAATATTATGATGCTCAATGAAGTAATCATCAAGATATTGATCAGCATTAATATCCGAAAATAAATCTGGATGTAATAATTTCGCTAGAGTTGGTAAACCGTGGATCATCATTGGACCGGCAAATTCACCAGACATAATCGCCATCCGATTATCTTGAATTGCTTTAATACTATCAAAACCGGGCCTATCAGCAATGAATTGCATGTGAGTTTGACATTTGTCTTCATTATCGTAATTGTTAAATCCAATATCAAAAGTTATTCCATCAAACATAATAACATCTGGATTTTCATCCATTATTGCTTCCATATCGACATGAGTTGTATGTCCAGGTAGGTCAGCAAAGACGTTTCTGCCTCCTGCCTTCTCAATCATATCAGTCCATTGTGAGGTGCCAGTCAAAACAACAGGATCACGTGTAAGGGATGCATGATGTTCCATCACGATCTGTGGCCTTAGTGATTCATTCATACCGAGTATACGTTCTGACACCATATTTTCAATCTCATCGAATTCCGAAAATAATTCTGAGGCTTCTTGCTGCTTTCCAAATAGATTTGCAATAACGTTAATCTCTTCTCTCAATACATCATACTTGTAAAAATCTAGAGCTACTACCTTGATTCCAACAGGATCTAGTTTTTCTCTAATTGCATTGGTATCCACCATTCCGTTAGTAGCGAAAACAATATAGATTTCAGGCCTACTGTCGAGTAATGATTCAAAGTCTATCTCAGAATGTGCGGACTGTTGGACCAATGGGGTATTGATAAATTCAGGCCATAATGATTCATCATCAAAATCTCCGGAGATACCAACTACTCTCTCTAAATCAACCTCAAGCATTCGCATTACACTAGCAGCATAGGTATTGGTAATAGCAACCCTAGACGGTGATTCTTCAAAGTGATGCTCGATACCGTTAGAATCGGTGACAATGATATTCCCATTATTTGTTGATGATATTGAATCCTGAATTGATGCCTGATAAACACCCAAAGAGCATACTAAGACAAGGGCTACCTGGAATATTGCTAATTTAGAAACTGACATTATTACACCTACTTATTCTCTTCTCTACTTCTATTCTGACGGAAAATAATATTAGTAACAACCAAAACTATTAGCATAAATGCAATAATTAATACTCCGCTGGAGAATGACGATTCTTCATCTTCTAGGACTACAACAAATACCGAGTCTGAATAATCAGATACCTTACCATTAATCATACCGTTTATCCTAATTCGGTTCTGACCGACACTCAATCCTTCTAAAGTAACTTGATTTTCAGATCCATTGTACATCTCCTGAATATTTCCTTCTTCATCTTGTACAATAATTCCGTACCACTCAGAACTTTCAATATGAGACCAATTTAGAGCCAGAGAATCTCCTTCATTTATTATATCTGAATTAATTGAAAGTACTATTTTTGGAGGGATATAATTTACTTGCAGCTCCAAAGTATCACCTTCAATGTAATATCCTTCCATCATCCCTCTAAGCAGATAAGTGTAAACCGCATCATTATTATTTTCGATTAAGAATGTAGTCATATTTCCCTCATAAATTATCTCATTATTTTGTAGAAGTTGATACTCTTTAGCGCCGGGATAATTAGCCCAACTTATTTCGTAATCCTTAGAATTAATCTCTCCTTCCTCTGTGATAAACTGTGGAGTTGTTGGTACTTCATAGGATGTTAATTCATAATCAACTTTATCTGAATGAGATCCAGATAAACGATCAATTATTTTCACCCAATTCTTGACCGTTTCATTATACCATAATTCCCACGAGACCATACTATCTCTGTTATCTGTAATCCTGATATATCTGGTAGAAAACACTCCTGCAGAAGTAGTAATCATGACATCATCTTCTATTGAAACCATGTTGTATGTATCATCGTAACCATCAGGATGACCAGGGACTCCAATGACATTTGTTCGGTTAAAGTGCATTGTTAAATTATCTTCATCTTTCAATAAATTACCCTGATTACCAGTATCATCCGTGAAGTTCCACCCCAATGTCCCTTCTGTGAAATATGAAGATGAGAGGGGGTCATCTAACCAGTAAGTGTGAAGATTCAGTAAAGTATTAGAATCAACCCATCTGTATGATTTTTCATCCGGTAATTGATATTCACCGGTTAATCTCAACAAGAAAGAATCTCTCTCATGACCAAATGAATCGGTAATCTTTTCTGAACCTATCATAGTCATTGTAACATCTCGAAGAGTTCCACTAGGAGTATATTCTACCCTATAGTCCCAGTTCATTCCAACATTCCATATACTTTCACCGGATTGTGAGGGAAGAAAAATAATTCTCAGAGAATTCAAATTCTCTGTTGAACCATTGGAATTATTAGCTACTACATTAAAATCAATCATACCAGGTTCCGATGGTTCGAAGATAAAACTATTTGAAAGACCTCGATAAATCAAATTCTCTTCAAACACTGGTCCGGAATAAACTGAGTAATAATCTGAATATTCAGATCCTGACCATTCTAATTCAATAGACGTCATTGGAAGTGTTTGAACTGGAGTTAGAAAACTAATATTTCCAGGTGAAATCAACTCAATGTCAATTGTTTGATTGAGCCATCCGGGTCCAGTTGTAATGTAGTCATCTAATGGTTCAGAAATCTGTTGCCCTAATTGCTGGAACGTCAGTGTGTAGGAAGAACCCACATCCAGATTTTGAAGTAGATAAAAGCCATCTGAGTTAGTCAGAAAACTTTGCTCACCATTACTGACCAGAATCCCTTCCAGTGGCGCACCCAGCGTGTTTGTAATAAAACCATATCTACTGTTCTTACCTTGTATCATCTCGAAGTCATTTACATCAGGATAAATCTCACCTGGATTACTTCCCCTTTCCATCTTAAAGTGAAGGAAATGCTCCGGTTGATTAGTATCTGCATATTTTGCACTTAGGGTGTAGTAATCATCAACATTGAAGGGCCCAAATTCAACCCTACCATCATCTAAAATTCCAGTTTGATTATTTTCTATAAGTGTTATTGCAGTAGGAGAAGAATCATTGATCAGTTGATGATTATTATCCAATACTTTAATTGTCACCCAATTTTTTCCTTCTATCCAATCTAAACTTATATCATCTTTGACAAGTATTTTTCTGTAAACAACTGTATGGCCATTATTCATAAAATAAGCTCTAATTGTATACTCACCCTGTGTTACATCACTTATATTGTAACTCCCTGTTTCACCAGTTTGAATTGATGCCCTAGGGATTAACTTGACATATGTGTTACCAGCAGTTTTTTCTTCAGAGGAGAATACTTCTCCAGAGATATCGAAAGTTGAATCTTCATTTTGAGCAGAAGTTGTACCTATTGGCGAGAAAAGTGATAAAATAATAATAAATAATAAACAAAACACAAGATTTTTTTTCTGATAAGAAGACATACTCATACCCACAATCGCCTCACTATGCCTTAACGAAATGGAGTTATATTTTAGAGTTTTAGGTGACCCTAAACTTTTAGAAACGCCACCTAGTCACCTTGTATGGGACTTATGGCTGAGCACCGTCTTACAATTGTTGGAGTGATATCGGCAATTGTACTAATCTCAAGCCTCTCAATTAGTCTACTTTTGGAGGAAGAAGAAATATCTTTTACCATAGATGATAACTCAATAATGAATGATATAGAACAAATTTCTTCTATAGGTCCGAGAGTTTCAGGATCAAATGAAGAAAATTTAACTAGCGAATATATTAGCGATAGATTCTCAGAAATTGGTCTCGAAAATGTGAAAATTGAAGAGTTTGAAATCACGGGTTCTTGGTTTGTAGATGCTGAACCTGATGAACATCAAATTTTAATGCATGCTCAGTTGGAACAAGGCGCTCAAAATATCCCAGGTCTTCCTGACGGAACAGCTGGAACTGCACGAGTTGAAATTGATTCTACAGGAGAGTTAAATCATTTAGAGAAATTTACATTTTTAGGTTATTCCGGTTCAACACATAAACATGACAATATTTTGACAGATTTGGGGGACGGATCAGAAAGTGAGTTTTCTGCAGCTGGTGATTTAACAGATTTAGCATTATTGATTAATTACGATAATGGAAGAAGTTTGGCCGAAATATACAAAAATTCAATCGATCAAAATGCTGCTGTAGTATTGATTTACACAGATGGGGTTGAAGTACCTCCATTTAGGACAGTAACTGTTCAAGAAAACGGTAAAACTGTTCCATTTCCCGATGCTTATAATGGCCAATATTCAGACATTTTAATTCCGTTTGTATATATTTCTGAAAGTGTCGCAATTCAATTCCATGATTTTATAGAACGAGCATCTGATGATCAGACTTTATTCGCATCGCTTGATGGTTTTTGGGAAGGCTATAATGTAGGTACAAGAACTGTAAAAGTAGTTACTGGTGAGCTAGAAGGGTCTGGGAATAAAGAAATAATGATTGGCGCACATCATGATTCAGTTTACAATAGTCCAGGAGCAGTTGATAATGCAGTAGGAGTGGCACAATTATTGGAAATAGCATCTCAATTAAGTCAAATAAATTTAGAATCGACAGTTAAATTTGCAACATGGGGAGGTGAAGAACTAGGTACTCTTGGAAGTCAAGCATATCTAAATGCGCATGCAGAAGAAATAGAACAACTAGATTTGTATATCAATATTGATTCAACTAATCTTGACCCAGCCGTTGGATTATCAACACTAGGTATCGATTCTTCGGATGAAAAAATTGGAGATACTGTTTATAGAATAAAGAATAAGATACTTACAAAGGGATGGGATGAATATTCTGCGTATGTAAATTATAATGTGAATACCGGGAATAGCGATCATCGTTCATTCAATAATTATAATGTAGAAACATTAGGATTTTATGGATGGGAATATCCTCAGTACCACAGGCCGACAGACAAAGTTGATATCGTTAATCAACAGGGTTTGGCGTTAACAACAGAAATAATATTACATGTTGTTTCTAAAGAAGGAGGGGGGCATAGTCCAGATAATCCAATAATACAAATACAGGCCTTAGAGGGAAAATCAGATTCTTGGGTATTTCCTTTTACAATAGCTCTTTTAGCCGGTCTTGCTACTGGAATAGGTGGATTGATTGTTGTATTTATTAAGGAAATAAGTAACGAATTAATGGCATTTATGCTAGGAATGGCTGCTGGAGTGATGCTATTAATTTCTATTTTCGATTTGTGGTTGGGTCAGGCAATGGAATATGGCTTTATTCAAATCACAATTTCATTTATTTTGGGTGCTGCGTTGATATTTATGATAAATTCATTAATTAGAAAGGATGAACATGAGGAAGTTAGTGAGAAAAGAAAATTATATCTTTCTGGAATATTTACTGCAATCGCATTGGGAATTCATAACTTTCCAGAAGGTTTAGCAATAGGTGTTGCTGTACTTGAATCAGCACAATACGGATTGGTCTTAATGATTGCAATCGGACTACATAATATTCCGGAGGGAATTGCAGTAGCCGCACCAATCAAAGCAGGCGGAGGTGGAAATATGAAAGCAATATTGATCGCTTTCGCTACGGGCCTGACGGAGCCTATTGGAGCGCTATTTGCACTACTAATTCTTGGTTCCATATTAACTCCTGTGATGGTTGGATTATCTCTGGCTTTCGTCGGAGGAATCATGGTAGTTGTAAGTTTCAAAGAGTTAATTCCGCAGGCTTTAGCTCAAAATCGAAAACAGTTCATGATTGTAGGTATTCTATTCGGGTCCGCATTAATGCAATTGAGTCTACTTTTACTGGAATAGGTGAAAGAAATGATATTAATAAATAAAGATGGGATTGCTATATTAATTAATTGTTTTTTAATAATCTCAATGATTTTAATTTGGAGTATTTCTCCTCTTTCAAGTACGCAACCAGAATCTTTAGACCACGAAATTTTTGAGATATCTTGGTCAGATGACGACGACGATGAAGACGACGACGATGAAGACGTCGACGATGAAGATGACGA
>Ga0257110_1000469_pt1 | contig 19627 bp, 15 predicted proteins | sample LP_taG_7_FD_190184 | JGI IMG/M metagenome (GOLD analysis project Ga0257110, IMG submission 190184) | Marine microbial communities from Northeast Subartic Pacific Ocean, Canada - LP_J_2015_P26_10m | ecosystem: Environmental > Aquatic > Marine > Oceanic | place: Canada: Northeast Subartic Pacific...
TTCGTCTGAATCATATATAAATGCGGTATTGGTTGAGCTTGCCATATAAACTCCTTGCCCATATTTAACTGTGTTGGAGTTTCCTTTAATGTGAAATCCTATATCTGATTTGCCACATGCGGCACCGCGGTGGCAACGTTGCTGAAAGGCTAAAGTATTACTATCGCCGTCTAAGTCTCCGCCCCAATTAACACCTGACCCCCACGCATTGGTCCAGCCAATTTCGTGATTTTGGCCTTGTTGGAAAATTGATATTTCGTTGCTATCACCGTCTGTGCTAAAAAATATATCGTTGTTATCACCGTCTTGGTGTACCTTTAAAATATTATTATCACTGTGCGTTAATCCTAAATTAACATCAACACTATTATCTGTACCTTCTTGCCCTATACCAATAATAACATCGTCACCTTGCTGATCTAACTGTACTTCGTTATCTGTGGCTGTGGCTGTTAAAGGTATTAATAAAAACATACCCAGTATAATATATCCTATTACAAGTAAAGGAGTATCTTTTGGTTTCATATTATTTAATTTTTCGTCTATATTCATTGTTGTGTTATTGTTATTAGTATGTTTTCGCAACTGCTTAAACATATAATACTATCTCCCATATCGCTGTCTCTTATTTCTAATTGTGCTTGTGAACCTCTTGCTAGTTTAATGCTAACACTATTACTTGCTTGCCTTAAGAAAAATACTTTACCGTCTACGTCAGGTATAATATTAAACTGACTGTCAGGGTTAACGCCAAATACTGCTCCAATAAGTTTATTACTACCGTTACCCGAGTCTCCGCCTTTGTCTGATAATACGTCAATCTGCGTTTCCATAACTTCTAATAAGTCTTTTAAGAAGTCAACATCTAAAAAATTAATATCAAGTTCTGTAAATTCTAAATCTTCTGTTGTTTCGGCTAATGCGTCTTGCTCTATGGCATTGTCGTCCAACCCATCAAAGTCTAATAGTCCGCCATCGCCTTTTAGTTCTTGTACTTGTTCTTCTTTTGCTACTGTTATTTCTTTTGGTTCGCTTACAATAAACATATTATCTATCATATTTAAATCCAGGTCAACAAGTATAACCGGTTGCGTTGGAGATGTTTCCATCGTACTAACCATTACAGCCTGATATGCCTCGTCTAGTAATACAGTTCCGCCGTCATTTGTTACAGTAATACTTCCGCTTGGTTTACAACCGTATTCTAACTTAACTGAATCATCGCAGTCAGCATCTGGTAACAGTATTACTAAACTTCTACCAAGTTCGTCAACTGTAGTAGTAAAGTCCGTTCCTCTAATCCCTATACTCGCGGTAGGGGTTTGGATCTGTATATTTTCTTTTGGTACTAAACCTAATCCGCCTGTAGAGAAACGAGCCGTTCCTGCTATAAAATTTAGTGCCATTTTACTCTTACTTGGATCTGAATCATACACATATTCATCTATTTCCATGTAAGTGTGCTCTGTTAAACTTACTTGAGTACTGTCAACAAATTCAATTTTTAATCTTCCATTCGTTGTTTCAACTTCGTCAAAACTTACAATATCAGTTTCTAACTCTGCTGTTAATTCTTCGCCAGACATTCGTACAATACTACCTGACTCACCGCTTTGTTCGATAATGCCGCCAATTGGATTATTAGCGGCACACTCGAATGTTATACACAGTAAACAAATTGCTATCCAATTAGTCTGTTTGTTTAATACTAACTGATGCATTTTCACTATCTAGGTCTATGTTTATAACACCTTCACAAGTTGGTGAACATGTGGCCGCCATATTCTGTACAAACTGGAAGTCGCCATTACTGCCGTTTAACGCAACTGTTAAACTGTGACCACCATTTCCACTTTGTAATGTAGCAAATTGGTTATTGCCACCTATGATTTCCATGTTCCATACTACGTTACTAGTATCTACTTTGATACCTGACATAGTTTGTGTACCAGTACCGGTACTAATTGCACCACCTACGCTGTTAGTTCCACTTGCGCCTGCCCAAACTTTTGCGTTTGAGAAACTTGTTGTGAAATCATTGCTACTACCTAAAATATCTAAATCAAAGTTTAGACTCTCAGCAGTGGCGTTTGCTCCGATATCAACATCAAATATGTTACTTGATCCTTGAATATCTACTAGCATGTCAGTGTAGTCGGCGCTATTGCTATTGGCACCAATTTGTAAGTCCCAAACGTTACTATTACCTAATTGGTAAAAGTCCATAACAGTTGAACCGTTTCCGTCAAATATTAAGTCTCCGTAAAATTTGTTACTATTACCGTCTTGGATTAAGTCTATAATTAAACTTGCTCCAGTTACGATTAAATCAGAACCAGCACTAGCATCGCCGGATACTTGGTTTCCACTTCCTGCTTGTAAAATTGTTAATACTAAGTTGTCACCTTGTTGATCTAATAACACTTCGTTATCAGTTGCTCCAAGAGACTGACTACCTGCCAACACTCCTACTATAGCGAAGACATTTACTGCAAAATTTCTAAATAAATTTCTAGTCTTCATTTTTATTATCTCCAATATTGGTTTGTCCTTTAAGAAGTATTTTCTTCCATAAAGGCTGTGAATCTGGGTCTCTGGAGTTGTCCTCTAAATCCGCGTCCGTAAGTAAATCTTCAGAATTAAGTTTCATCCAGTAAGCCTTTTCTTGAGCGGCTACTTGGTCTTCCCAATCTTCTGGGTAAACAATTTTCCAATATCCCCTTTCATCACCTTGTTCTATAAGTGATAGCACCGCGGCTTCGATCGCTGATCTAACTGCAAATGTTACACTTTCGTTTTCTGTCATACCACTCTCCAGTTCTAGCAACTTTGTGTCCATGTCTAAAAATCTAAACACATCGCCTGCTTGACCGGTACTCAGAATGGTCTTGTATGTCTGTACGTTAAGTATCACTTCGCCAGTGAGTGTGCTTACTGCTCTCAATGATACTGTCACACTATCCCTTCGGTATTGGTTAGTTGTCCCTATACCCAAGTATCTTGCTCCATTGCCTCCTGTCTCAACATTAGTGTCGTATCCTATAATACCACCTTCTAATATCATTCCAGCAAATAACAATGATTGTAGTTCTTGAAACTCTGTTAGGCCGTTCTGTTTCGCTTGTTCTGAACGTGTGCTCCTAACAATCTGCCTTTCTCTAACTAAGTTATCAAGTCCTAAACCTCTTTCGACTACTCTAAACCATGTGCCTTTTGGATTGTCCTGGGCACCTGCGGCTTTTAGAGCATCTATTAATAAACTTTTTGCGTCTTGCGTAACTGCTGTACTAAAACTAGCAACTCCGTCTTGACTTTTTCTTTGTCCAGTTTGATCAGTAAACTGGTAAACTGCTACCACGGGCATTTGTTCACTCGGTGGTAAGTATCGTAATTTTCTAAATGTTGGTAATTCGACTTGTTTAGGTTCTTCTATACACTCTAAAAAGTCTGTTTGACATGCTGTATCGCCGGGTATAGAAACACTGGCACATCCAGTGAACAAAACCGTACCCGCGAAAAGCATAATCAAATTTTTGAATCTCATTATCCGCCTATATTACCAATACCAATTGGAATCTCAATTGTTGTTATGGTGCCATCTGGATCTACTATAGTTAATCGAATAACAGATAGTCCATCAGCATTTGTAGTTTTAATATACGAAACTGTATTTCCTTCAATTTCAAAACTTCCTGAATCTGAATTAGTACATGCTATAACAACTGATGGATCACAAAACATACTGTCAACTAATCCCTTAGAAATTTGTGAATAGATTCTACTCTCCAAATTTCTAATAAATTTATTAATTGTTGAATTATCTGCTTCACGTTCTGCTCGTGCTAATGCCGATTCTATATCTTCTTTAATCTGATCTCTTCTACTCTTTTCCTGGTTCTCAATAGTTAGATAATGTGCGCCTGTACCTGAGCCACTAAAACTGGGTGACTTAAATTTAAACTTTAATTCATCTGCTTGAAGGTCGGCTGTTGTGGCTATTAAAAAATAACCTACTAAAACTAATAAACCTAAATGTGTTCCTGTAATTTTCATTTGTTCTTTTCCTCTTGTTTCTGTAATGCTTCTTTTTCTTTAGCATTTTGTAAAACTTTTTGTACTGCTTTATATTCTAACACAACATTAACTTTTTGCTGAAGTCTTATCATATCCTGATCTAGCATACGAGTTTTATCAATAACTCTAATTAGTGCTATGTGCATTTCGCCTAATGCTGGATCTATGTGCTCTCCAATAAAACGCCAAATAAAATATATAAAGTATCCTAAGCCTACTGCCATTACAACTGGAAAACCGTAGTCGTTAATTAGTGCGGCTACATCCATTAATCTCTCCTCGCATCAACTTTACCATCTTCAACAAAGTTTTCTGCTCTGGCTATACGCTCAATATCTGGTCTTAGTTCTAAGGCACTACTAACAAGCAAATCAATTTTCATCATTTCGTTGCTCATGGTACTTGCTCTAGATTCGAGCATTTTACAAAATCCAGTTAGTGTTTTAACTTGATCTACTATGCCTTCCATGATTTGTTTTATGACTAAGAATATGAAAAACCCCATCACCATACTTCCGGCGATCGGTGCTCCTACCTCGGCTATCAATTTAAAGATATCTTCCATATTTCACACTCTGTTATATGTTGCGTGTAAAGTGTGTCTCTTGTTACTCTCTACATCAGTATTTATCAAAATCTGGCCAAAAAGAAAGGGCCTAAAAGACCCTTTCTAAATGTAATATATAATTACTTGATTTACATTAAGTTAATCAGTCCTTCGATCACATGCTCGCCTTCGCCTGCTGATTCCATTGCTTTACCAAGGATTCTACCTGCTTTTGCGTCATTGTCTGCTTTAGCACGACCTTCAACTCCGGAACTTACAAGTAAGTCACCTTTGTTAACTGGTCCAACTACTTTAACAGGAACTCTTCCTGCTAATGCGATTGCTGGATGAGTTGCCTCATCTCCTGCTTCAGCATTCATTAAGTGAGCCGGGTTAGTCGAAACTACACCTGCTACACTATGACAACTGTCTGTTCCACATGCTGTAACTTCTTTGTCACCACCGAACATAACAACTGTTCCAGGTTCTAAAGATTTATCTGCTTCATATCTTTCAGCCAAATCCGCATATTGAGCCGATGTTGCTGTACCGTTAAAGGTAGTAGCATACATGGTTCCAAATTTAACACTTGATGAACCGATATTGTACGTTCCTGTAGGTCCTGTAGCAATAATATTTCTTGTAGTAATATCACCACTAAATGTACCGCCTGGGAATGGATTACCTGATGGTCCTGTTGGTCCAGTAGCACCTGTTGATCCGCCTGCTCCTGTGGCACCTTTCTGCCCTTGAGCACCTTGCCCACCTTGAGGTCCTGTGGCTCCAGTTGATCCAGTTGGACCACCCGGTCCTTGTGAACCAGTTGTACCTGTAGCACCCTGTGAACCCTGTGGCCCTGTAGGACCAGTTGCACCTTGTGCTCCTTGAGCACCTAGTTCACCTTTTTGTCCTTTAGCACCTGTACTACCTTGAGCACCAGTTGATCCGTCACTACCGTCAGCACCGACTTCACCTTTCTGCCCTTTAGCACCAGTTGTTCCTGTATCACCTGTAGCACCTTTATCACCAGTAGCACCAGTATTTCCTTGAGCACCCTGAGGTCCTTGAGCACCTGTGTCTCCTTTATCTCCAGTAGCACCTTGTGGTCCTGTAGCACCCTGTGGTCCAATAGCACCCTGCGGTCCTTGTGGTCCAGTTGGTCCAACTTCACCTTTAAGTCCTGAACTTGAACCAGTCCACGCACCTGCGTCACTGATTACTTCGCCAACACCTGTAATGTAATATCCAGTTGCGTCTAGTGGAGCATCTGCTAACCATCTGTCAGTAGATTCTTTCCATAGGAACTGCTTATTAGTACTGTCGCCTCTTTCAATTTCAAAACCAGCATCTTCTGATGGTGTACCAGTTGCGTCATTATTAAGAATAATAATGTTGTCACCTGTTGAAACTGTTGTAGAGTTAACTGTGGTTGTTGTTCCGTTAACAGTAAAGTTACCTGAAATAACAATATCGTCACTAAACGTTTTATCGCCACCAATACTTTGTGTACCTGTAGTTCTAACAACTGAACTGTCTACATCTAGGCTATTAGCACTTGCTGTAAGACCGTCACCGCCGACTACGTTTACAATACCTGATGAGTATGTTAAACCATCACCAGCATTACCTGGAGTTGTTGAGACTGTTAATGTACCTGCGGTATCATCATAAGTTGCTGTAATACCATCACCGTCTACTATTAATGCGTTAACTCTGTCGTCAACTCTTTCATCGGTGTAGTACTTGTTGCTTCCTTCACTTAAATCGCCTGTATCAAATGGTGTTAATGTTACAGCAATATCATCTGCGTTAACTGTAATACCTGTACCAGCACCAACTGACAAGTCTCTAGTAGAGGCTATTGTGCCACCACCTAATAGACCTGCGCCTGCTGTAATACTAACGGCTGAGTGATCAATGTGTTCATTGGCAACATATCCACTTAAATTATGAATATCGATGTCTCCATCAGTTGTTGTAATAACACCTGTACCACTGTTATAAGTAATACCTGTTCCACCACTTAGATGTGCTCTTGCTTCAGTGGCACTTGCCCCTGTAAACGTAAATACACCAGACGTACTATTGTATGCCAATGAACCATCGCCACCTGCGTCAGTTACTGAAACAGCACCTCTGGCTCTAGCATTTGTAAAGTACTCGTTATCACCTTCTGTGATATCTGTACTTGTTAATGCTTCAGCAATAGTTACTGTACCTGCGGTATCATCGTATGTAGCACTAATGTTACCTGAACCGGCAATCATCGCACCTACGATATCTTGTACTTCTTCACCTGTTTGAACCGCTGTATCAACGTATGCCTTTGTAGCCGCATCTTGAGCCGCTACTGGATCATCTAGGTTATTAATGTTGTTACTGTTCATGTTAATGTTTGAAGCAAACTTAACACCACCAGTTGAACTAATTGTTTTAGTTGCTGTTAAAGAAACATCTGACTTAAATTGGATGTCTCCACCTGCAGTCAATTCTACATCACCTGAACCAGTTGTTACTAATGCAATGTTTTGATTTACGTCAGCACTAACAGTAATTGTACCTGAGTTATCAGATAACACTTGCTGTCCGTTAACATATAAAGATCCTGGTCCAACGTATATGTCTTTCCATTGTTTTGTCAATGAACCTAAGTCATATGTAACGTTAGCACTAGGAATAATGTGACCATCAAATGATCCACCGCCTAAATACGTTTTTACTCTAGCATCGGTGTAGTATAAGTTACTTGAACCTTCTGCTGTTTCGTCAGTTGTTTGACCATCGACGTATGCCTTAACACTTTGCTGACTTGGAAGTCTAGTAGCACTATCAGAAGTCATGTTGTCTTCATCAATTAATGCCGCTGTAATTCTGCTATCTGCTCTAGCATTTGTAAAGTAAAGGTTAGTTGAACCTTCGCTTAAACTGTCAGTATCTGTAGCAATGTCTACATATGATGAACCATCATTAGTAAATTGCCATTTGTCTGTACTTTCTTTAAATTGTAATTGTACGTTTGTTGATGTTCCTCTTTCAACTTCGATACCTGCGTCCTGTGATGGAGTGCCTGCTTCGTTGTTGTTAAGAACAATCATATTATCGTCAACAGTTAAAGTCTCTGTTGCGACCGTTGTTTGTGTTCCGCTAACTGTTAAGTTACCTGAAACTACTATGTCATTACTAAATGTTTTAGCACCTGCCACAGTTTGTGTACCACTTGTTCTAACTACAGTATTATCTACTGAGAATGAACCACTACTAACATCTAAACCGTCACCAGCAGTAACATGTGCTCTTACTTCACTAGCACTTGGGCCTGTATAAGTAATAACTCCTGCGTTATAGGCTAGACTTCCGTCTCCACCTGCGTCTGTGACACTAATTGCCCCAGTAACTCTACCAGTTGTATGATATAGATTTGTTGATCCTTCTGATAAATCATCTGTATCGAACGCACTCATATTTACTGCTACATCGTCTGCGTTTACAGTAATACCTGTGCCTTGTCCTATGTTTAAGCCGACTGTACCTGATGTACCGCCACCTGTTAAACCATTTCCAGCAGTAACACCTTCAATATCACCTGCGTCATTAGTAAAACTAATTACACCTGTGCCACTGTTGTATGATAAATCTCCACCAGCACTAATTGTACCTCTAATTACAGAAGTAGCAATACCTAATGTACCTGATGTTGCTGTTAAATTTGTTCCAGCCATTGCTGTAGCCAAATCTGCTATACTTTCTTTCTTGGAACTACTATCACCTGCGTCAATAATTGCAATGCTGTCTGCACTTACATCTACTGCCGCGGCTGTTAGTTCATTAAGATCTAGTGCTAATGAAACTGCTCCACTAGTACCGCCTCCACTTAAACCATCTCCTGCCGTTACTGCTTCAATATCACCCGCTGAGGTTGTATTAGTAATTGTCAATGTGCCTGCGGCATCATCGTATGCTAAACTAATACCCGAACCTGCTGTAAGTAAACCACTTACTGCATCTTCGATATTCTCTTGCGTGTTAATCTCTGAGTGTTTCGCAAGTCTATGACCACCAGCCGTGCTACCGTCGTGAACTCGGATGGTGTTATTGGTAGTATCAATCGTGATTTCACCAACAAGACCTGTAAAGGAATTATGTTCTGTGGACGTACCTCTTCTTCTTTGAATCGCGTATGCCATTTTATTATTCTCCTAAAATATTTTTTTAACGTTAATTATATTGGTTGCTGAAATGATGTATGTGTATGTGCAACCGAGAATGTTTTGACTGCTTTTTACGATGTATGCCCGAAATACATCAGCATGCCAATTGGGGCAAGTACATGTATTTATCGGAAAGTTTGATTTTAATTAGATAACAACTTCAATAATGCCTTCGGCATCATATGTCTTATGTTCTAAGGATTTACCAACTATTTGTGAAGCACTAACTGTATGCGGACTAGGACTAGCCATTGCGTATCCAGGCGTGTTACTTGATATTAACACATCGCCTTTCTTAACAGGGCCGATACATTTACAAGGTACTCTACCTCGTAATGCTACTTCGATACCAGTTGATTCGCTATTCATTAAGTATGCTGGATTAGTACTTACAACACCAGCAATTCTTGTACTATTTCCTTCAGTAGTTTGTGTAACTTCTTTGTCACCACCGAATTCTAATACAGTTCCTGGTTCATAGTCTACGTCTGAAATATATTTCTCAGCCAAATCCGCATATTGAGCCGAAGTTGCTGTTCCATTAAATGTTATAGCATATACATTATCGTATTTAACACTACTTGATCCTATGTCGTAAGTTCCTGTAGGTCCTGTAGCAATAATATTTTGCGTTGTAATGTCGCCACTGAATGTACCACCTGGGAATGGGTTACCCGAAGGCCCTGTTAAGCCTTGAGCACCTTGTAATCCAGTAGTACCACCTACACCTTTTTGACCTTTATCACCTTGTGTACCAGTTAATCCTTGAGTACCCTGAGCACCTGTTCCACCCTGGCCACCTTGAGCACCAACTTCACCTTTAGTACCTTGTGTACCAGTTAATCCTTGCGGTCCTTGAGCACCTTGAGCACCTTGAGAACCAGTGGCACCTTTATCTCCAGCAGTACCTTGTAGTCCTGTTGTACCTTGTGGTCCCTGAGCACCTAGTCCACCTTGGGCGCCAGTTGCACCTTTAGCACCTTGAGTACCCTGAGGTCCTTGAGCACCTTGAGTACCTTGCCCACCTTGAGCACCTAGTTCACCTTTTTGTCCTTTATCACCTTGTGAGCCTGTTAAGCCTTGTAGTCCACCACCACCCTGGCCACCTTGAGCACCTTGTGCACCAATTTCGCCTTTATTACCTTGTGGTCCTTGAGCACCTGTGTCTCCTTTTTGGCCTTGTGGTCCGCTATCTTTTGCTACCCAATCATAATCTGAGCCATTCCAACTAAGTACTTCGTCTGTGCCTGCTGTAGATTGATTAAGATGTGTATTTACTCTGGCATCTGTATAATATAAATTTGTTCCTTCACTCAAAGCACTTGTGCTTGATGCTGTAATTCTAGCGTCTGCTCTAGCATCTGTATAATAAAGATTTGTGCCTTCTGTTAAATCTGTTGTAGTTGAACTTGATTCATCTAAAAGTTTTCTCCAACTACCACCGTGTGCAAAATAACCTTTACCTGTACCGTGTACATGAGCAAACATACCGTGGTATGTAGCCGCACTTGGTAAGTCGCCTTCCGCACTATAAAGATTACCAAATAATACTTTGTTGCCGCCCATATCTAAATCTGATGCTGTTACGGCACTTACTGCTCTGGCATTTGTAAAGTATTGATTACTCGAACCTTCACTTAAATTATCTGTATCTAAACTTGTTAATGTTGCTGATTGTAGTTTACCACTTGCGTTAAACAATACTGCTGAACTTGGTCCTACAATACTGTCATTAAATGTTGTACTGCTACTAAATGTTTTAGCACCTGCGATAGTTTGGCTTCCGCTTGTTCTTACAACTGTAGCATCTACATCGATATTAAGTGTACCTGATGTACCACCGCCACTTAGACCGTCACCTGCTGTAACGCCTTGTATGTCGCCATCTTCTGTTAATGATAAAATACCTGTAGCACTATCGTAACTTAATGCTGTACCACTAACACTAATAGCACTTCTGGCTCTTGCTGTTGTATGGTATAGATTTGATCCTTCTGTTACATTGTCTGTTGTACCGTTCCAACCAATAGCACCAGTGCCACTGTTGTATGTAACACCACCTGAACTCGATAACGCCGCTCTTGATCTTGCGTCAGTATAATATAAATTACTAGAGCCTTCTGTTACATCGTCTGTGTCACCAGTAAATGAAACTGTAACAACGTTGGCCGCATCTGCTATGCCTAAACCTGTGCCTACTGCTAAATTTCTAATAACATGTAAGTTACCACTGGCTTCTTTTTCCATTAAGTTCTTACGAGTCGATGTCTCAGTACCGCTTGATGCGTTACCTAGACTGAATGGATTAACTGTTGTTAAATTAACTAAACTACCTTGAGCAATACCCTTGATGTTTACTCCATCATAGAATATCATACCATCTAGTGTGCCTGCCGCTCTGGCTGTTGCTATAGCACCACTGCTTTGTGCTGGATCTACCTGCGTTTTTCCTTCTGAGGGGGTCGAGTCTAAAAGTCTTAAATTTTGTACGGTGGTTAAACCGTTTATTGTTAATGCTAATACAGGACTTGATGTAATACCTCTATTATTAGTAAATGTTACTGAGGAATTAGCCTGTGCTGTATCAAGGTTATATTGGTACTGTAATGCTCCACCGGAGTATGCTTTTAATGTGCTGTCGTTACCTAAAATCTGTGTAGCACTAGTTGAGGCAAAACTTGCGTTATTTATTTCTGAACTATCATAAAATCCTATTTGCGTACCACCAATTGTTGCGGCATTACTGAATATATTTAAATTAGTATTCTTTAATTTGAGGCCACCTGTTGCTGGGTCGCCCGGTGTTATACCTACAAGACTTATATTATTACCTTGTACTGTTTTTACAAAACCGTCATTAACATAAACATCATTGACATACTTTGTAGAACTACCTATGCTACCTACGTTCGTGATTTTTGGTATAATATCATCGCCAATGTTCCATTGAGTTGTTGTAAGTGGACCACTAAAACTTGTTGCTGTAATTGTGCCTGCGGCAAAGTTACCTGATCCATCTCTTGCTACAACTTTACTTGCTGTATTTGTTGTTGTGGCATCTACGGCCACATCGTCTGCGTTAGCAATTATGTAACTACCTGCGCCAACTGTAAATGTTCTGTTAGCAGTTAAGTTTCCACCACCTGTTAAGCCTGCGCCTGCTGTTAAATCAATTGCCTTTAAGGCTGTAATATCATTTGTATTTTGTGTAATTTTTGTTCCAGCACTTGCGTCATCATTAAGTGCCGCGGCTAATTCGTTTAGTGTATTAAGTGTACCCGGTGCTCCGTCTATTAAACTTGTTATTGCTGTTTCTACATAAGCAGTCGAGGCCGCTTTAGTTGAGTTATCACCAGCAACATAGTTGCCACCTGATGAACTAGGCATTGTTACTGCCGGCAGTACAACCGATGTGCTGAATGTTTTGGCTCCGGCTATACTTTGGGTGCCCGATGTTCTTACCACCGTGCTATCAACGTCTACAACACCACTAGCAAAGTCTATACCGTCTCCGCCTGTTATATGTGCTCTTACTTCACTGGCACTTGGGCCTGTATAAGTAATTACACCAGTTGTACTATTGTATGCTAAACTTCCGTCACCGCCTGCGTCTGTAACACTTACCAATGCTCTTGCTTCGGCATCAAAGTCTGTAATTTGCGTATGCGGTATTGCTATAGTTACATCTGCCGCCGCTGTTAATTGTCCTTGTGCGTTTACAGTAAACGTTGGTATTGCTGTAGCACTACCGTAACTTGCGCCTGTAACTGCTGTATCTGTGACACTAAATGCGCCACTGCTATATGTAAGTCCTGTGCCCGCACTTAGATGTGCCTGTACTTCACTAGCACTTGCGCCTACTGATGTTATTACACCAGTACCACTATTGTATGTTAAACTACCATCGCCACTATGTGTAGCACTTATAGAACTTCTTGCTCTTGCGGTAGTATGATATAAGTTACTGCCTTCTGTTAGGTCTGCTGTATCTTTAGTAGCAAGTCTTGTATCAAAATCTGCGTTTGCTCTAGCAGTAGTATAATATAAATTGCTAGAACCTTCTGCTACAGTATCAGTATTGCCTTGTGTAAATGTTAATACACCAGTACTGTTATTGTAACTTAATTGTGTTGAGTTTTCACTGATAGCCGCTCTTACTCTTGCGTCAGTGTAGTATAAATTTGTTGAACCTTCTGCTACGTTGTCAGATGTTACACCGCTTAGTGAACCACTGGTAATAGTACCTGAGATACCGCCTACAAATGTATGGTTAGTTCCATCCCATTGTATAGTACCGTCTGACTGGCCGTTTGCTCTAAATTTTAATGTGGAAGTAGCAGTACTCTGATCTGCGTTAATAATAATCTGATCATCATTTACTCTTAGTTCATTGGTACTGGATATAACAGTATCACCTGTTTGGTTAATTGTTGTACCAGTTAGGTCAATATTACCTTGGGATCTGATTATATGTTTTTTATCTGCCATTTGTACTCCACACTATAGATAGGTTGCTTTAACATATTTATCAAAATCGTCAAATAATTGCGGAGTCAAAAAAAAGCACCTCCCGAAGGAGATGCTTTAGTTTGTTTCTTGTAAGAGTTCTTACTTGAATGAAACGTTGCTTAGAGCAATTTCACCTAAGTAGTCAGCCGCGTTACCCAAAGAACTTGCAGTGTTTGTAAGTTCAATGTAACCGTATCTTGTCATGAAAGATACAACTGGTTCAAAAGTGCTAGGATCCATTACTGGTCCTGTGCTCATTAACGGAATGTAAGGACAGTAGAATGCTGGCGCATCAGTTTCTGATGATCCTTTATATCCTACTAGTACTGATGTTCCGTCAGCCGCGTAATTGTCAACAAATACTTTAACAGTACCGTTTAAAGTTCCAACAAACTTAGAGTTTACTGGTGCTTCAAATGGACCTTCTGTACTTCTAACAAAAGTTGAAGTAGTCGCTGATTGTAATATTGTTAAAGCCTGTGGGCTCACAACAACATAGTTACCTGCGCCACGTCTTGTTCTTGCGGCAATTAAGTTTGCAACTCTATTAATTAGAATTGCTAAGATTGCATGTCTTTCACCGATATACGTTTGTGTACCTGTGATTCCACTGTTAAAATCTAAAGTGTCAACAGTTGGAGCAAGTGCTCTCAATTTTGCTAACATCTCTTGATCGATTTCAACCGCAATTTCTTGTGCCAATGCCTGCATAATTTCTGCTTCAACATCTACACCGTGCATTGCGTTTGCGTCTTGTGCACTCTCAAAAGTCCATCTTGCTGATAGACGTCTTGATTTTGCTTCAACTGTTTGCTTCAAGATTTGGATAGACATCTTGCTACCTGCAGTTCCTTCACTTGCCGCAGTCGCGTCAGGTGTTCCTGAATACGCTGTTGCTAATGCGAAAGGACTAAGTGCTTCTTGTCCTGCTACGACTGAGTCTTTTGACTCTGCGTATCTTACTCTTAATGTATGGATCTGTCCTACAGGTCCACTCATTGGTTGCACACCAAGTAATTCGTTGGCGATCAATGAAGGCATAACCCTTCTAATAAGAGGTAACATTACTTTGTTTAAAGAAGCGATGTTTCCACTCATTGTTGAACCTGCTGAAGCGGCTTCTTGTAATTGAACTTTTGCGTTCTCAAGAATTACGTCCATAGTGCTCTTTTTTGATCCGTTCAAGCCTTCTAATAAGGCTTCCTTGGTTGCGGACCAATTTGATTCAAATAATGCTTCTGCCATTATATTCTCCTATTATTTAAGTCCGGCTAGTTTTCTTAACTCATCGATCTCTACGACTGATGCGTCAACTATTTCTTCATTGGTGGAGCCGGTCTGCCCGTCCAACGATCTATTACCAGTGTGTTCTGATGTCACTGATTCCTTGATAATTGCTTTCCTAGATCTAACTGAAACTTCTTCGTTAATTACACTTGGAAGGTACTTGTTGAATGAATCTTCAAGTTTTCCAGTTTTCACTGATTCTAGCAATTCGGTCATTAATTCTTTCTTGTCCTTACTTAAAGGGCAAGTAAGTCTGTCATGACTTGATTTCTTGTTGCTCTATCCTCTGATATTCTGAGTTTAGATTCAACTAATTTTTTCTGTTCTGCCATTCCCTCTGCTGTGGCTTTAGTTTCACTAACAACACCTTTCAGTGATGTTAATTCTGCTTTGAGTTTTCTTACTTCTGTATTTTCATTTAAATACGAAGTGCCATACTCACTTGCCATTGCTTCGAAAATTCTTCTGCCGAATTCGTTTTCACGAGCCTTAGTGATATCTTCTTTGAATTGTGAAACTTCGTTTCTCAACGCTGAAGATATGGTTGCTTCAACCTTATCTGCCGCTCTTCTAATAAATTCTTTTTTAGCATCTGCTAATTGAGTTCTTCCTTCACGGACTAACTGAACTTTCTTTTCAGCCAATTCACGTTTGTCTGCGTGGAATTCCTTAATTTCTTCTGCTACTGCGTCTAATACAAACCCTTCGAGTTTAGCAAAGTTTTCACTTTGTGATCTACGGTCTGCTTTTAATTCAGTAACTTCTGATGCTAATGTTTCTGTGATGAACTTGTTAAGCACGTTAGCATGTTCACTAACGGCTCTTTTATAGTTTACTCTTTCGGCTACAGTTGCCTTCTTATCTTCGGCCAATTCTGCTAACTCGTCTTTGAGCGAACTTGTTATAAATTTGTCCATGGCTTCCACAATTTGTGTTTTGTCATGTTCAAATCTCTGTGCAAATTCTTCTCTAAGTTCTGCAGTTAACTGGTCTTTGGCCTCAGCAAGGCGTGATTCCCATGCTTCTTGAATCTGAGTCTTAACGTCTTCGGATAAGTTTCCAGATTCTAAAAGGTCATTAAATGTCTTCGCCATTTGCTATCTCCTATTTGAGTTCTAATTCACGTATGAAGGATTCCATCATACGTGCAAGGTGTACTTCTGCTTTTTTGTCGTGTGTTACAGCACTTGCCATCTCGTGGATTGCCGCACCGCCTTTCATATTAAATAAACTTTCATAGATCGCTTTAGGGTAGGCGTCAGGGGCACTTGGTTGTGCTACTATATCAACGGTTACTATGTCAAAATCACTAACTCTACCACTTTCATTAACATTACCACTTCCTCGGCTACTTACACCTAGTTTAGCGCCTCCTTTTAGTAATGCTTCAGCAATCTTACCCATTGGAGTATCCAATAGTTTAAGTTTGCCGTATCCATTTGAGCCTTCGACTCGCATTTCTGATATCATATGACTGACACGATCTAAATTTATCTGCAATTCTGTAGGATGATCTAACTCGCCAAGTACAGTTTCGCCGCCTGTTAGCCTCTTACCAATTGATTCTACTGCTGTTACAATTTCATCTTTTGGATAGACTCTACCATTTTGGTTCTTAACTTCACCTTGAATAAACAATCCGCTCATATGTAACTCTTTGCCATCTTTCGATGACTCAACAATGATCTCTGCGTCTGCCGGGGTGTAGTATTCAAATAACTGTCTTTGCATGTTAAACTCCTTAAAATTAATTTAAGTTAATTACTTAACTTTTCCTGCTATAGGACTCGCTGACTTCTCACTAGCAACTTTTGGTGCTGGACTGGCCTTTGGTTTCTCACCCATGTTATCACTTGATGGATTACTCTTAGGTGTGTCTCCGCCTTTCTTTCCTTCACTTCCATCCTTACCGAATAAAGATTTTTCGTCTGAGCCGAAATTTTCTTTCTTTGGGAATTTTGGTGATGCTGTGTTATCGCCACTTGAGTCGTTGTTAGCACTTTGAGGTTTACTGAATGTAGTTGCTTCTTCAACAACTTCTTCTTCAACTTCTTCGTCAAGGTCGATTTCTTCTTCAAAAGATTCCATTTCCATTTCATCTTCTAAATCTGATTCAGCGTCCATATCCATTTCTGGCTCTTCTTCTGATTCTTCGTCGCCCATTAACTTTTCAAATTCTGCTTTTAATTCGTCAAGTTGTGCTTCAAGATCGTCTACTCTATCTTCGACTTCCTCTTCGCTTTCTTCAGACTCTTCTTCCCCGTCCATTTCCATTCCTGGCATTTCTGGTTCCATATCGTCTTCTTCTTCATTTACGCCACTTTCGTCTGCGTTTATATTTGCTTCTACTTCATCGTAGAAGTTTTCTGAAGGTGATCCTGCTACAGTTTCTTCTACAGCCTCATCTTCTGATGCTACAGTTTCTTCTACTGCTTCCTCTTCAGATTCTTCTGCTTCTTCAACTGTCTCTTCGGATGCTACTTCTTCTTCTATCGCTTCTTCTAAGGCATCTTCGTCTAAAAGACTTTCGTAGATTGATCTACTTTTCTCAACCATAAAACCGTGTAACAGTTCTGAGGCTTTTTCTTCGTCTTCAGCGAGTAGATGTTCTAGAACTTGCTCTAGTACACTTTTGTTCTCTGACATAGTAACTCTCCTATAATTTTTGTTATACCGACACTCGATTCGATATATCGTATTTTTATTTACATGATATGTACTGTTTTATTCTAATAACGGTGTTTTTTGAAGTGATTTTTGACTATTATAGTTATAACTGTCGTTTATGCACTTCGTCTAGTATATGTTCTGCGTATATAGAGTGTGCGTATGGACTGTTATGGTGACTTACAGGATAGTGTGTTGTGGTACTGCCCGACTCATCAATTATTTCTGGATTGAATTGAGCATAGTGTCCTGCGCCATTTTGTAACAAGTATTTATCAGGTATGAAGTCCCAGTTAAAACAGTCTATATGATGATGGTCCTCTATTAAACCCGTTTTATCAAACTCGGAATATTCAAAAGTATTAGGGGAGAATAAAAACGGTACTTCATGTTTCATGATGCTTAAAAGACCGCTCTGTAATACATAGTAGTCGTTGTGTGCTTTGATGTTTTCGTCGAACACATAATACGCATATTCTTGTAATGCTTTAATACGATCAGGGTCTATGTCCTGGTAGCGCCTTGCTTCTTGACTAATAACAGTATAAATGCTGTCACACCAAATTTGCGGATCGTATGTTTTGTCAAAATTAATGTGATGTTCATGATCAAAGTGGTCCCAATCAAAATCACCAAAGCAAACTTGGTCGTACCCTTTGTTGTGATCGTATTTGTTATCTAGTTCTTTTAGAATCTCAAACCTGTTAACGCCTGTGGCGTTAATTAGCATTAAGTCTGGATTTAGATGTTTTAACGCATAGTCAATTTGTAACCTTACACCAAAGTTACTCATGCCGCATCTTGCTAGATTGATATAATTATAGCCTAGTTTTCTTGCTACTAAAAAGCCATATTCAAAATTGGGATATACTGGGTCTCGGCTACTCCAACTGCAACCGCAGACAACAAGTGTCTTCATAGGTATTAGATTAGGCCAGAGCCGCCGCCGTCATCGACAGGTTTCCTGTACATTTGCTGAGCAAGTTTCTTGTGCTTCTCAGATTCAAGTTTTTTAAGTGCCCTAATCTTTCTAAGTTTTCCAACTTCTTCAAGACTAAGCATTTTCTTTCTTGTGTCAGTTTTATGACGCTGTTGAATCTCGTCATTTGCTGGTTCGTAAAATTCCATTATTTTCATTATGCTTCTGGACCTCCTCCTAATGTATTTAGTTCATCTAAGCCTGCTTCGTTACCACCGGGCATATCTCCGCCTAATCCTGGTTCAGCCGCACCCATATCAATTGGTGACATACTAACATCTGCGCCTGGTTGCGGTCTAACCCCAACTTGTCGTAAATCAGATGCTGTAGTGTCTGATGATATATCGTCTATATCTACAGCATTTTCTTCTGCCCATAGTGCCTCGTTTCTAGCAATTTCTTCTTCAGTTAACCCTAAGTATTTCTTAAGTTTAAACTGTGTTGCTAAGTACGGAATACCTTCTAGTGCGCCAAACAGTTGCGTTCTTGCTTGATCTAATTCTAATTCTCTATATGAACTAAAGTTTTGTGGGTCTGTAAATGTAATATCAAATAAACTGTTGTCTACTTGTATACCACTTGCTTTTAGATAAACTTTAAATTCGTTATTTAAACTTTTAATAATTTGTCTTTGTAGTCTTTCGCAGTATTTGGCAAATCTATATTCTTGAATATATGCTACTCCGACCTTACCGTCGTTAAATGGTGCTGATCCATCGTCTGGGCCAGTGGGTAAGTAACTGCTTGGTATTCTTAATCCTCTAATAAGTTTGTTATTAAAGAATTTTAAATCATCAATCTCACCTAAGTTGTCACCGCCCGGTAATGTATCGACTTTACTGCCTCGACCATCTGCCGTTTGAGCAAAGAAGTAATCTTCTAACATACTCATTGGATTGTAACTGCTGTCTGCTACGTTTTGTCCGCCACCTGTTTTATTAGGAATACGTTTTTGTTGTACTTCATACTTAACACGTTCTAAATATTGTTGTGCTTTGTGTGGTGGCATATTACCTACGTCAATAAAGAACACACGTCTTTCTGGTGCTCTGTGAACTCTGTAAATAATAATAGCATCTTCTAATAATTCTTTTTGTTTAAAGATTTTAAATACTGGATCTAATATACTGTTACCAAAAGGCCATGTTGTTTCCATGCCTTCACTCATGCTTATGTGTAATACATGTTGTGCGTCAATTGGTACTGCGTTATTAGAGTCTGGTCCAAATCCTGAACTACTGCTCTTAAATCCTGAACTGGCTTGTGGATTAGTGTAGTCACTCATTATAGCACCTGAACCATATGGTCTCTGTGACTGAGGTGATACACTAGTTGCCGCTAAATCTTTTAAATGTA